>Ga0209536_100002139_pt1 | contig 32109 bp, 44 predicted proteins | sample DeeMarSeWOR28_12_FD_187461 | JGI IMG/M metagenome (GOLD analysis project Ga0209536, IMG submission 187461) | Marine sediment microbial communities from White Oak River estuary, North Carolina - WOR-2-8_12 (SPAdes) (version 2) | ecosystem: Environmental > Aquatic > Marine > Intertidal zone >... | reverse complement strand
AAAATGATAAAATTACAGGTACTGCGCTTAAGCAGCCAGTATAAAACGACAATCGGAGCTTTGTTTGACATAACAAATGAGCGCAAATTCCTCTGCTGGACGCTTGAAGACCCGTTTAGGAAAAGAAAAATCAAGGGAGAAACACGTATTCCGGAAGGAACGTACACGATTATCTTAAGAACAGTTGGGAGGCATGACGCAAGGTACAGAAAACGGTTTCCGGAATTTCACAAAGGAATGCTGTGGCTTCAAAATGTCCCGAATTTCAAATGGATTCTCATACATTGTGGATACACACATAAAGACACCGAAGGATGTTTGATCGTAGGAGATGATGTCATTGGAAATATAGCAGATGAAGGAAAACTTCCGCATTCAAGTCAAGCATACAGGCGAATCTACCCGCCTATAGCAGATGCCATTGTAAGCGGTGAAAAGGTTACTATTACATATGTCGATTACGACAAACCAATAACAGAATAAGGAGATATTATGGAAACCATAGGAGTCATATTCGATGGAATACAATGGGGATTAATTATTCTTATCATAGCAGATAAAATCGTAGCTGAAACACCAAACAAATACGATGACATTATTATGACCATTCTTAAAAAGTTTATTCCGGCTCTCCGAAAAAATTAAAATTTTTTCTACGGGCGTAAAAACTTTTTAAGAATTACAACTTCGAGAAATCCCGGACAGGATTGTTTTCACCGATGAACGGTTCCATCTAATCCTGTCCTTTCTCTATACGGTTAAATAAAATAATATCATATAAAAAATTCTTAGCTCAGAGCTAAGCATTTTTTATATTACGAGCCGGAGAAATGCGGTAGATTATATTTCTTAACAAGAAATACTTAATCTACCGCGATTCCACAAGGGCAGATCTTTACGTTTTTTTCCGGGATTGGGTGGTCGGGAATTAAAGCCTAAATTTAAATTCGGGCTGGACACTGAATTTAAATTTATGCCATTCTTCCCTTATTCTACATTGACAAAATCCTGTTCTCATGGTACACTACTTCAAAAAGGAAGGGGGGTCATACAGCATGGATTACCCGAAGTCTAAAACAGTTCCGTGGGAACATCAGGTTAAAGCATGGTGGAAAGCAAAGTCTTATCTTAATTTCTATTTCGCAATAGCGATGGGAGGAGGTAAATCAAAATTAGCCATAGATTACGCTACAGCATTTGACGCAAAGAAAATCTTAATTCTTTGTCCAAAAAACGTTCTTATCTCATCCGTGTGGAACAATCAATTCACGGAACATTCTTTCAATCATGTCAAAGTCATTTCACCAACAAAAGGGTCTGTCAAAAAGAAAACAGAATTTATTGAATCACAATTAAACGCTGCCGATTTAAACGGTCACAGGATTGCTGTCATCATTAATTATGATTCTTTCTGGCGGCCACCACTGGGTCCGGATTACAATGCAAGAAACAAAATTATTAATCCGGGATTACTTGCCAAACACCAATGGGACTTATTTATCTGTGATGAAATTCATAGAATAAAAGATCCCGGAGGCAAAGCATCATGGGGAGCTTTACGAATAGGCAAATCAGCAAAAAGAAAACTTGGTCTTTCCGGCACACCTTTTCCAAACAGTCCAAATGATATCTATGCTCAATTCAGGTTTCTGGATAAATCCATCTATGGATCGTCATTTCAGGTTTTTAGAAACGAATACAACATTATGGGCGGATACCAAAATAAACAAGTTGTGGGATACAAGAACCTTGATGACCTGAACAAAAAATTCTACAGCATTGCGTACCGAATAAAAAAAGAGGAAGCACTTCCTAATCTCATTCCGCCGGATCACCAGACACGCATCTGCCAGCTTAATCCTGACACACGGAAACTCTACGATGAATTTGATAAAGAGCTTGTTGCTGAAATTAAAGAATTAAAAAAACAGGGAGCAACCAACAAGGCCATTTTATCCGCACCAAATACATTGGTAAAACTTCTTCGGCTTGCTCAATTAGCAGGGGGATTTATTAAAGACAATGAAGGGAATAAGCATATCATTGATGACAATAAACTTAACATTGTCAAAGAAATTATCGAAGATATCGGAGATGAACCGGTGGTTATTTTTTGCCGATTCACCAATGAAATTGAACGACTTATTAAAATGCTCGAAGGAATGGGTAAGAAAGTTTCGGAACTTTCCGGAAGAAGGCATGACATTACGGAATGGCAAAACGGCAAAACGGATATTTTAACAGCGCAAATTCAGGCCGGAAGTGAAGGAATAGACCTCACACGTTCCTGTTATTGCATCTTTTTTTCAATAGGGTATTCACTGGGAGTATACGATCAGGCGTGTGCAAGAGAAGACCGCCCCGGACAAAAATATAAGGTAACTTTTTTCCACATAATTGCCGAAAAGACAGTGGATGAAAAAATCAAAAAGGCAATTGATAAAAAAATAGATATCGTAGAATGTATCTTAGAGGAGGACACATGAAAAAAATAAATGTACACGGGCACATTTTAAATTATGGATGTTGTCCAAACAAATGGTTATTAAAACAGGCGCACATTCCGGAATGGGTACTAAAAAGATACACTACCCGATATGTTATATGGTTCATCACAAGCCTTCTGCCGGGAAACAAGTTCGACAGGACTCCGAAAATGATGAAGATGTTCAAAAATACTCTCTTTCAAAACGCTGACCTCTACTACTACAATGAAATGATTCCTAATGAGATAGAACTTTTTACACCGCTACTTATGGACATGGACTATGCAACAGATGAAGAATACGAAGCGGAACTTGGTTACGAATATATCGTTACAATCATGTCAGAAATTGCCGAACAGTATTTTGGAGTCATCATGCCGTTTTATGGGTTTGATCCAAGACGGCACAATGCAGCAATCAAGGCAATCCACGCTCTTGACCGGATGGGATTTCTTGGAATAAAAATGTACCCAAAATTGGGATTTCATCCGTGGCATGAATCAAATATCAATTCACGTTTGAATAACGAAGAACTTGGAATAATGTATGAACACTGTCAGGAAGAAAAAATCCCCATTACTGTTCACTGCAGTCCGGGCGGAGCATACAGTGAATCTCTGGTAGGATATGATGAAAAGGCAAATCTTCTTGTTTGCCCGAAAGCATGGAAAAATGTCTTAAAAGATTTTCCCAAACTAAAATTAAATTTTGCTCATTTCGGCGGGAATCTATCGTCCTTTAATTCATGGACAGAAGAAATTATCTATCTTATGAACTGTTATGAGTATGTATTCGCCGATACATCCTATCACGATGATGCTCACAATAAAAAAACAAGATTTAAGTATTTTCAAAATCTGGATAAAGCCATAGCAAAAGCTCCACCGTGCCGAATTATGGGAGGAACTGATTATCCAATGACAGCACACACATTCACGGAAAAAGAATATTACAGTGTGTTTGAAGATGCTCTGGAAACTTATCATGGCAAAAAATTCGGAATAATGAATGTTCTTGCTCCAATTAAATTTTTATTTGACGAAGAATTTCCACCAAGGATACTAACAGCATTTAATAAATCACAAAAAGATATTCCGCAATGGCTCAACAGTGTGATTGAAAAATATAAATAAAATTTATTTTTAATTGTTTCATTAATAAGTTATTCTTTTTTAAAATCAAACAGGAGTGACATATGTGCAAAAGAAATGAACTGCTTCCATCAGAAGCACTATTGGGATTCATAGCATGGCTGTCCAGTCGAAAAGAAAAAACAATATTATCCAGAAAACATACTCCACCGGTTAAATTGTACTCACTTTTTTGCCGCGAAAATAATTTAAAGCCAACAAGAACCGAAGACAAATGGCATCCATATTTTAAAATGCCAAAAGAAGAAAATACATGAGCAGACTGTTAACTTTTTTCAGGAGAAAAAAATAAATTATTTACCTGTAAAAGAATTATTGTTTAATGGTTGTCGGGGGTTCGATTCCCCTTCGGTGGTCGCTCCATCGTAGCCCTTTGTGATACATGTTATGCATGGGTAAGATAGGTTCGGCAACCATTAAACAATAATGCTTTAAAAGGAGAAATAAAATAAATTATTTGCCTGTAAAAGAATTATAAAGACATGACCGGCATTCCTTATATCTATGAACAGCAAAGTAAATAAAAAAATAAGAAAACAGACGAAAAAAATGTTTGAAAAATACGTCCATGACGTAAGCAAACTAAAATTCACGTCACGGGTAAAACTGGCATGGAAAATTTTATGGAGAAAGGAATTGTAAAATAAGATGTCAAGGATACACAAAAAAAATCTCTGTAATACCAATAGACTAAAATGCTTAAATATTTAATATCAATCGTGCTACTGATGGTATTCGGCGGACAGGCATATATGTCCGTGTCCGGCCTAATCGCTTTTATCTCGAACAATCCCTATGTGGCAGGCATTGTGGGAACGGGACTTGAGTGTTCAAAGATTCTCATGGTCATTCACGCCCATCGTCAGTGGGAAGTAATGAAGCTGCAATGGAAGATCATGTACAGTTTCGTCATTATTGCCCTGATATGCATGACAATGATAGAGGTTACGGGATTCATCACGCTTTCCCACAACGTATCCACGGAACTGTACCAGAAATCAGAAGGCAGGTCGGTACAGCTGGCAAAAGAGTCAAAAGTACTGGAAGAAGAAATCAACCGGTTCGATAAAATGATAGATGCATGGCCTGAAAACTGGTACACAAAAAGGATTCGAGCAAAAAAAGAATTCAGTTATGACGAAAAACGGAAACGCCTCCTGGAAATAGCGCAGGCACAAACGCAAATTGTGGAAACCAGTAAAATAGAATTCTCCGGACCCATCTTTGCAACTGCCAGAACACTTGACATATCTCCACAGTGGATTGCGAGAGCATTTATATTTTTTATTGTGCCAATCTTGGAACTGGTTGCTATACTGCTTGCCATAGCAGTCAGCGTATTGTGGTGGAAACCCATACAAACCAACGGCACCAAAGAACAGGATTTCTTTTCACCCGCAGATTTCAAAAAGTTAAAAGCACCGCTTCCGGATGAAGATAATTCTGGAAAAAGCAATCTGTCAGAAGACGAACAAAGACAGGAAGAATTCAGGCGGTTTATTCACCGGCAGTCATTTGATCCGATTAGCGGAAAACCGAAATTAACTCCACGCAAGATCGCACTGATTGTCGGGTGTAAAAAAATCAAGACTGTCAAGCGATGGTTGAATAATGAACGGGTTATCCCAGAAAAATCCATGCGGGCATTGCGGTACTGGGAACGGCAGGAAAATTATAAAAAGAAAGGAGGTGAATAACATGGACAATATACAGAAAATCATGCAAGAAATGGGTTACGAATACTGCAAGGATCATGATACGTATTTTCCGGACAAGCATCCGTATTGTCCGGCGTGTCAGGTGGCTACGGTCGAAGCATATCTGGATAAACTTGTCGGAGTACGGGATCATTACAGAAAAATCAGAGATGACTGGGCACCACCGAATTTTAAAATCACTCAAAAAATGGCAGATAAAACTATACCCACTACTGGAGAACATCATACAGGCGGAGCAACCCACGCTTCTGAGAAAATATTCATTGACGAACTTGCGGAAGATGTGGTGGATGAAGCTGTTAATTCCGTCCTCGATGATGAACTGGACACTTTACCAAAGCCGGAAGACCATAAAAGGGACATCTTTAAAAAATAAGGAGATACAATGGTAAATGAATTCATTTACATTAAAGGACACTACCGGATTAAACCTAAAAAAAAGCGGGGTAAAATAAAATTTACTAAACCGAGAATATCAAAAATTCCGTATTTCGAAAAGTTCTTTGCACGAAATTCCAAAGAAACACTCAATACTATACTTGTAATCTGGATTATCAGTTTTTGTTTTTTGTTTTTTGGCGGAAATACAGTCTATGCAAAGCGCATTCACACGGAAAAGTGGTATCAACAGAAATGGTGCAAACAAATAGATGGAAAAACAGAAGTAAGAACTAAATATAACACACGCATTGACTGACTCACCGAAGTCTATGCGATTGAAGTAGACTTCGCAGATAAATGGGCAGAGGGTCTGGGTCAGGCCCTGCATTACGCAGCAATCACCGGTAAAATCCCCGGTATCGTGCTTATCATGGAAAACCCGGCAAAGGAATGGAAATATGTAAGAATACTCGAATCCACAATAAACTACTACAAGGCAACAAACTGTGTTTTCAAGTATATAAAAATCTGGGTAATCACCAAGAAAGACATAGAGGGAATTGCATAACCGGTTGTGTAAGTAGTTAAAAATATTAATTTTCTTCTTGTTTTACCATTGGTATTATGTTACATAGATTTATCTAAAACAAAGCGGGGTAATATGGATTCAGAACGGTTAAGGGAGTTCACAAGTCTTGAGAAAGAAAAAAAGAATCTTGAATATGAACTCGAAAAAGTAAAAAAGAAAATAGCTAACATCAGTCAGCCCATCATGGATGAGTTTGCCGACAAGGGAATCAAAAACATCAATATTGACGGCAGAACTGTGTATATTGAACGGAAAGTATGGGCGAAAATTGCAGATGACAAAACAAAAGAGGAAGCTATTCAGGCAATTAAGGACGCAGGATACGAAATTCTCGTAAGTGAGGGATACAATTCTCAGCAATTGTCTTCACTGCTCAGAGAGCTTGAACGGTCTGGCAAGTTTCCGGAAGAATTTAAGGGGGTGATAGAGGCATCTGAAGTCTTTAAACTAAAATCTCGTAAGGCTTCGTAACGGGTCCAGCCAGCCCAGACGAGTACTATGTAACCATGAAACCATAAATCTATGTAACTAAGACCAAGAGGAGAAAACAAAAATGGCAAAAGAAAAAACCAACAATCAAGTTGTTCCCTACAACGCAGAAAACTTTCAAATCATGAAATCAGAAACAAACGTTGTAGAACTCATCAACAACAATTTAGGCGGGGAATCCCTCACCGCGTGGGATCTGGACATTATTAAAGTTCCATTGGGGGGCGGAACATTATGGAGCATTCCATCTATCAGCGGTGAAAAAGAGGTTAAAGAATTAACGGGAATCATTCTACTCAGCCAAGTTCAGCGGACATATTGGAAAAAGGATTTCGGAAGTGGCGGAGGTACACCTCCGGACTGTTTTGCAGAAGACGCTATTAGAGGTATCGGTGAACCCGGCGGAATTTGCAGTGAATGTGAGCTGTCAAAATTCGGGTCTTCCGAAAAATCCGAGAAAGCTCAAGCCTGCCAGATGAAGCGGATGCTGTTTATGCTCACTGAAAAAAGCGTTCTTCCAATGGTGGTAAGAATTCCTCCCACTTCCCTAAAAAATTCAAAGAAATATCTGCTCCAGCTTGCTACTGAAATGGACGAAACACCGATACACCACGCAGTTACCACGCTTTATCTTCAAAAGAAACCCAATTCCCAAGGAATTGACTACAGCGAAGTTCAGTTCAAGCTTGAAGGTGTATTAAATGACGTTCAAAAAGATCAAGTGGATAAATATCTGGAACAGATGAGGGAAAGCCTAACAACAGCGGCAACAGACATCGGTTCTGATAAAGTCAATCAAGAAGACAAACCGGATTAAAAACAAAAAACGGGTGCTGATTCGGAATGTCAAGGGGGTGGGAAATAGTTCTCACCCCTTTATCTTTTTCAGGAGAGAATTATGAAACGTCTACAACACAGAAAACCATCCCACAGAATAACTACAGCAGAAACTAAAAAAACACTTCGGGATCATATGTGCGATAAAGGCATCCACCAGCTCGGACCCCGTACAAATATTGTTTCAAAGTGGAATCGCACAGATTTTATCACTGAAACTGCAGAATTCAGAAAAGAACACGCAAAAATATGGAAGCTCGACCACACATTAAACAATCCACACGCAAGTGCAACTCTTATTTTTATCAAACGGCATGAATCCATGAGAAGATGCAAAAACTGCAAAAAATATATAACTGTCCATCATAAAAAAGAATATGAAAAAATCAAAGAAAAAAAACTCAAGAAATCCGCTGAGAGAAGCCCTGTGCAAAAAAGCAAAGATACATCAGTACAGTGAGTGGCTTAGACCAACCGCTCTTATAAGCAAAACATTAGTAGATATGGCAGCGGTTTCAAAAGAAGCGTTTTTTAAAAAAACACCGTGGGAGCCTTTTGCAAATGATGAATATACTTATAATATCAAATGCGTACATAAACAATACAAAATCAAAGTATGCGTACACTGTGGATTCAAGGTAACAGAAATAATAACAGAGGAAGAAAAAAATAAATTGAAATTTCTCAATATTTAGTTAAAAGGAAAAATCATGTATCAGCATCAAATCGTTGAGTCATTAATAACCTTTCAAAAAAATCTATCTAAAATACCAGACGAAGCCCTTAATAAAATGCACGGCGGACAGGAAAGTGCGAAAGAAATAAATCAGTATGCACGGGCATATGAAAACAGCGTCAAAGCCATCCTTAAGTCAGAAGTTTTTTTCTGCGGCAAAGCGGAAGACTTCACTATACCGTTTGAAAAACTCATCAAAGACAATGCCCAGATAAACAGATTCGGCGTCACCAATACCTTTCAGGGAATCTTCGGAGAAAATATTCGCCTTCCATACAAAAACTGTTTTTTCGAATATACAGTCCATGATATTAAAATGAATACAGATGTTAAATACGGAATGCTTGTCAGAGAAGAACATGAACGCCACGACATCCTTGTCTGTTCCCTATTTTTAAATATGAAAAACGAAAAAAGCACATACAACTTAGCTGAATGGGGACTTTCTCCTGTTATCTACATGGCATCCGTTGGAAAACCCATCACAGAAGAACCCTACGCAAAGGGCATTATAAAACAGCACCCTGCTCTTGGCGATTTTCTCATTAAGACAAACTATCCGGCACTTCCGTTTCCCATGCTTTTATTAAAAGGCGACATCGGTAAAAACTTGTTTAAAGAAGCACTTGTAAGAGATAGAAATCACTTCTTTTTATTAAATATGATTTTATTATTGTTAAATTGTAAAAATATTTCTACACAAACAACATACCCATCAGAAAAATTAAATAAGAAAAGGCGGAAAAACAACAAACCCGAACTTTTGACTTATAAAACGCTTTTTATCAATATAATAAGAAAAACCAAACTGGACACGGGAAAAGAACACATAAGAAAAACAACAACAGAATCCCTTACTCGAGCGCACCTGTGCCGAGGGCATTTCAAACATTTCACAAAGGAAAAACCACTAATGGGCAAACACGTTGGCGTATACTGGTGGGATGCCCAGCTTCGAGGTGACAAAACTGCAGGGAAAATTATAAAAGATTACGAATTAAAGACAAAGGAATAAAATAAGAAAGGAGAAATAAAATGACACAACTAATTATTTCAAGAGAACTGCTCAAGTATGATCCGGGTTTTTTAAAGGCAGCACTTGAAGCCGGACTTCAAAAAGAAATTCCTTATTACAGGGCACAGCAAATCGCATGGAAACTGTTCGGAAGAAAATCGTTTCTATGGATGGCGCAAAACGATAAAATCCCCATCTCTCAGGCGGACGTTGATCTGTTAGACAGAATCTATCAGCATCAATAAAACAAATGATTATCCAAGCAGATAATTTTCAAAAAAAGCTGTGCAGTATTGGTATGCACAGACGAGAAATACTCTGGCAGTACAAAGGGATTCGGGGAAATACTCTTAGCACACATCCCGATAAAGCGGTAACCTGCATGTTTACACTCCACTGTAAGTTCTGTAATCTTCAATTATCAGGACCGAAGTACTATAAAACCTTACTGTTCTTTAATAAAAGAGGAAGATGGATGCCTTCTGACCTTTTAAAAATAGAAGAAGAAGCAACTGAATTTTTAGATAAACAATTATGACATCAGCATTTTGGGGATTTAAAAGAAAAAACGAAAAGGAGAATAAAAAGTGAAGCACAATAAATGCGGCGGAAAGTTCGTAAAGATAAACGAAAGCTCTGATAAAAAACAGCGTTCTTTTATCAGATATAAATGCAGCAGGTGCGGATACATCAGGAACAAATATAAAAAATACAGGAGGAAAAATGAACAACAATCCCTTTACTCAAACACTGTACGGCGACAAGCCAGATAACGCATGGATTCTCACATGGGAGTCGGCCTCGAAAAAATCTGCATGGTTTCAAACTCTCGATGAGCTGAATCTTCACCTCAAGAAGAACACCAAAGACATTTACGTGGGAGTCGGATTTTCCCCTGATCCGTCAAAAATCACGTATCTCAATGCCCAAGACAATAAAAAACCCATCATATACCGCAGATGCCCCGCCAACCAGATTATTGGAATTCCAGCCCTTTATGTTGAAATTGACATTTCATCGGATGCGCACAAGATCAAAGAACTTCCCCCAAATCTCGAGTCAGCATTATCTCTCGTCAAGGACTGGGGATTTAATCCCAGCATGATAGTGCATTCAGGAAACGGCATTCACTGCTACTGGGTATTTAAAGAACCGTGGATTTTCGACTCTCCGGACGAACGTCAGGAAGCTGCAAATCTTTCCAAACGGCTGTGTGAAACCATCCGCGGCAAAGCTGCTGATAATAATTGGAAAATGGACAGTGTGTTTGATTTAAGCAGAATCCTGCGCCCCCCAAATACCCAGAATTGCAAATCAGACCCCCCCAAAGACGTCAGGTTGCTCGAAATCACAAAAGACAGGTATAACCCTTCTGACTTTGACGATCTCCTGATACCGGCTGAACTGTGCAGCCCAGCGGTGCTTGAAAATGCAGGTTCAAACGGGAAAGAAGACTCGATTTCCAAGATTCTGAAAAATGTCAAATTCGACTGGGACCACGCACGGCCCCCGGAAGCCAAATTCGAGAAACTGGCTAACATTTTCTCCCCTAAATTCAGGCAGACTTATCTGAACAAGCGGAAGGGTGATCTATCAGACACTTCCCCCAGCGGATATGACATGAGCCTGTGCATCTTCGCAGCTGAAGCCAACTGGACGGATCAGGAAATGATTGATCTTATGATCTCCCATAGAAGAATCAACGGCCACCTCGAGAAAACGGACAAGAAAAATCTCAAAAAATTCGCAACAACCATTGTAAAAGCAAGAGAAAAAGTCCAAAAACAGAAGGAAAAAGACTCTGAACACAGAGAAAAACTAAAAAAAATCAAGGAAGAATTCACAAGCGTTCAAAAATGCGAGCATTTAAGAAAAAACACCTCAAATCTGGTCTTTGACGACATACAAATCCTGAAATTCACCAAGTTCACCGGAGAAAACCCCCATTACATCCTTGAAACCACCCACGGCAACGTCCAGTTCACCGGCATTAAACCCGTTGATACCCCAAATTCATTCAGAATAGCCGTGAAGCAGGTTGTTGACATGGAAATCAGCAGAAACAAGATCAAGCTCAACTGGGAACCGTTCCAGCAGGAACTCATGGCGTGTATGCTCATCAATGACATCGGTGAAGAACAGACAATGGAAGGACGGTATAAATCATGGATCAAGGGATTTCTCACCCCCCTGCCTAAACGGCCCCTCAATGAAGAATTCAACGGAGCCAAGAAAGCCTTTTTTGACGACTTTCATAAGCGCTGGTGGATATGGATCAACTCCCTTTCAACATACATTCTCACCACGCATGGACAAAGTTATGACGAATCCATGATCAGAATGGAGCTTTCAAAACTTAAGGCAACTAATAAGCATTTGGATATAAAAAGAAAAACTCACCACGTAACCACCCGTGAGGGACGAAGAACCACTATTTCCTTATGGCTCGTACCGAAACAGTTTCATCCGGACATCTGAAAAATAAGGCGTTATCCAAAAATGGCAAAAAAAAGTGAAAAAATGGCAAAAAAGGGAAAAAATAAATATAATAAAATCAATAATTTAAAAATTCCAAAAACCGAACAAGCGTTCAGTTTCCAAATGGAAACCGCAAAATCGGTAAATAAATCAATAAAATACGGAGTGGGTTCGCCGGAAACGTACAGCTGGTGCAGGTTTCCAAATGGAAACTGGGTTATCATAAATAATATCGAAGTGTTATGGATGGCAATCCTCGCAAACGCAGGAATAGAGCGGGTTTATGAAACGGGCAAATAAAACATATATATAGGAAAAGTGGATAACTGGATAAGGCAAAAAAAAAATTTTTTTTTTTTTTACTAAAATAGGGCAAAATTGATGGAAAATTAATGAAAAAATGATGAAAAATAAAAAATATAAAAAAATCGAAAAATCGTTATCCAGTTATCCAAAAATAGAAAAATGTACTATAATCAAGGATTTACTTAAAAAAATACATTATCCACTTGTTATCCTACGGTTATCCACGTTATCCTCCAAACACAGTCTTTTTTTGATTCATTAGGAAAGTGGATAACGGGAGGATAACGGTAGGATAACGTAAACGCATAAATTAATTTCCCTGCTATATAGTCATTTTCTTTGGAGTAAAATGGGAATAAGGTCTTAAAAATATTGAAAAAAAGGTTGATAAGAAGGGGTAAAATCGTTATCATTGACAAAAAAACGAAGGATAAGGGATAAAAAATGGGAGAATTAAGGATATTCGGACCGCCGGGAACAGGTAAAACTACCCGCCTGTCCACACATGAAGTGCCAAACGCCGTCAAGAAATACGGAAGCGATAAAGTCGTTGTTGCCAGCTTCACAAAAGCAGCCGCTACCGAAATCATCAATAAACGAAGCCGGATAACTGGAAAAACCATACCCGTCATCGAAGAAAACGTGGGGACACTTCACAGCCTGTGTTACAGGAAACTGTCCAATCCGGATATCGCTGAACTCAAAAAAGCACAATGGAACCAGTATTCCCCTGAATACGCCATGAGCGCAAAAGCTGTCAGCCTCGGATTTGACGGAGCGGATGAAGGCGTCCATGCCAATGGAAGTTTCAATGGAACAAAAGGCGACCAGCTCATGAATGAGTGCAATATCAACAGGGCAAAACTGCTGCCGCAAAGACTGTGGAGTCAGGAACATCTGGCGTTCTTTACCCGATGGAAAAAATGGAAGGAAAAGGAGGGATTAATCGATTTTACCGATCTTATTGAAGACGCAATCGTAACGCAAAGTCAAGCTCCAAACGAATCAGAGGTCATCTTTATTGATGAAGCGCAGGATTTCACTCCGCTTCAGTTAAAACTCGTCCGTCAGTGGGCAAAAAACGCCCAATGGCTGGTACTGTGCGGAGATGACGACCAGACTATTTATAAATTTACAGGTGCGGAGCCGCAGGGATTCCTCAATCCTCCGGTTTCGGAAAAATTCAAACGCTACCTCGATCAGTCATACAGAATGCCGGAAAAAATATACGAAAAATCTCAGCATTTCATCAGCCTTGTCAAGTTCAGGCAACCTAAAGTGTTTAAACCTAAAAATGTAAAGGGAAATATTATTTACATGGACAGGTCGGTCACATGGAAAAATCCAGTAAGCATTGTCAATGAAGCGTTCCATCATTCACAGGCAGGTAAAAGCGTCATGATTATCGGTTCGTGCAGTTACATGATCGATCCGATCAAACATGAATTCATACATTCGGGAATACCGTTTTCCAATAGATACAGGATGAGAAGGGGGGATTGGAATCCTTTATCAAGAAGCCGGAAAGGAACACTGGCGTCTAAAGACCTGCTCCTTGCTTTTCTGCAAAAAGGCCCTGACGGGGATTACTGGACAATCCCCCAGTTAATCACATGGGCACCGTGGATAAAAGTGGGGGATAACGGACTTCAAAGAATCAAAGCAAAAAAAGCCCTGAAAGAACTAAAAGAAGCTGTGGAAGACGGTCGCAGGGGCCTGCAGACAAGTAGAAATGTCCTCAGGCACATCTTTAACGATCCGGCTTTAAAACCTGCTCTGTCACGCAATATACAGTGGTTTCTGGAAAATATAAAATCTTCCAGAAAGGAAGCTCTCGATTTTCCGGTTGCTGTTCATTCAAAGGTCGGTGAAAAAGGACTTATCGAAGATCCTAAAATCACCATTGGCACCATTCATTCGGTTAAAGGCGGAGAAGCGGATATCGTATACCTGTTTCCGGATATCTCCATTATGGCTCACAGAGAAGCCAGCCACACTCAATCAAACATGGATGCCCTGTACCGACTGTTTTACGTGGGAATGACACGGACAAAAGACACGCTTGTTATCCCGAGTCCTGCAATCAAGGGAACGTCCAGAAAGGAAATGTGCATGGATGAACTCTTTATTTAAAATACATACATACAAAATAAATAAAAACCGCCTGACAAAATTCGAGTATTACGTAAACGCAGCAAGAAGGATGTGCTGTTTCCGTAACGGGCATACATTTTATAATCATTCATGGGACACCACACACGGTTTTGAAAGAAGTTTCTGGAACAGCTGTTATAATTGCGGGATTACATGGCAGGAATTTAGAAGAATAAAAAGAAGAATTAAAAAGGCAAGAAATGACACCGAAAAAAATAATACATGATTTTATCTAAAAGCAGTCACAGTTAAAAAAAATGAAAAAAAGGATTAAAAATGGGGAAAAAAGACGCACAGGGGATTCAGCTGTTCTTTGACGATACGGGTGAATGCACGGCGGATTACGAGGAGTTTAATCATAACAACTGCTGGGGAATCGAATGTTGCTTCCTTGAAATCCGAAATTTCGAAATTCCCAAATCTGATGAAACAGATCAATGTTATTTCTGCACAGCTGCTGATAAACCAGTTGTAAAAGTTCTTAAAGATGAAGGGATGTGTCCCAGAGATTTCTGGTGGTCAAAAATAGAAGGGGCTGTTTTATATGTTATAAGGGGGACAAAAGATGATACGACAGAACGAAAAAAATCTGACAAAGAAAATCCTGAAAGCACTCAATGAACTTCCAAAAACAAAAGCGATAAAACGTGAAGCCAGCGGTGTGAGAAACGGACAGGCGGACATTACCGGCGCATACAAGGGAATCCGTCTTGAAATCGAAGTAAAGGTGGGAGATAATAAACCAACAGCACTTCAGCTTCAATGGCTCAGTGAATGGAAAAAAGCCGGATGCATCACCGGATGGGTCCGGTCAGTCGATGAAGCCATGCTGCTACTTTTAAGACACAGGTCTTCTTGAAAGGGGGGACACAGGGTGAGGGGGGTTTTGCATAAATGCAATCCGGGCTTTTGCGAAAGGAGATATAAATGAATAATATAAAAAAAGCTATACTGGAATTAAGAAAAGAAATACGGACTCTTGAGAATGATGTTATAAATACCACTAACACTTTGTTTCGATCATTCGAAGAAAAAACCGGAGTCAAAATTAAAAAAGTTATTGTTGAAGCACAACCAAAAGGCGTACAAGTAGATGAAGTCTGTATTGATACCTGCTTAGTAGAAGTGGATTTTTACGATACCGATGATTAGTAAACATTCCTCTTGTAATTTATCTGTAGGCTGGGCAGATAAGGGGCGGTTGCAAGGAGGTTGGCAGCGGCGTTCATAAGCCTCTTGTGCTGATGGGGAGCTGTATTCGGCGCTGTCGTAAAATCTTAATACAGCACTTTCCTTCTAACTGAGCACAGGGTCTTCAGTTCAATTGGCACATACCCTGTCTTATTTTAATTTTAAATTTTAAAATATAAGAATTGGGAGTTTTCCCAAGTTAAAGGCGGTTTTTTGACCTGATCTGGTCGGAATTCGCCTTTTTTTGTGCCGTTAGCCGGAATGCACAGGAAAAATCGGCTTTTCGGCTTTTGTTGAAAAAAAGGTACTTTATGTGCAGGTATAGAAAAAATGAATAAGGGGGATAGAAGGAACTAATAGCTTTCTTCTGGTTTCTGAGCTTTTTTTTACCGAAAATCATTAAAAATTGAGTAAAATCAGCACTTTTCATCCTGAAAATCCAAAATTCCGGATTTTCCAAGTCATTTTTCGAATATTTCATCCTGGAATTCCAAAATTCCGAATTTTCCAAATCACAAGGTTGTGAAAACGCAAGGCAAGGAACATGGTTTTGTGTTTCTTTATTTAATGATCTGTGTTTGGTGGGGACACAGGTAATAATTTATACCTGCATAAGTCTGGCGGGAAAACAGTCAAGGGTCCCTGATGTCAGTCAGCTGGCAGGAGAATGCTGCCACCGCGCCTCCACGAACTTTATGTGTGCAGAGCAGTGTGACTGGGATGGCTTGGCTTTTCTGTTCCGGCACCAGGAAGAAGATCTTTCTTGAAACCACCTTTTGTTAGATAGTTTTTCTTAGAGAGCGCGATGTATTTTAGCTCTCATAACTGGTTGTGTGAGTTGTGGAATCACAGGTCATCAAGTTTAGGAGGAGAAGGTCCGCAGTCATAGGGAGGGGGACACAGGGCGAGGGGGAGGGTCCGTTCCCTTTGGTCCGGACAAGGTGGTCTAAAATATCCTAATAAGTCTGGCTACCCGCTGGTTCAGTCGATAATTTGAAATATAAATTTTTTCAGTTTAAGAAAATCAGTCATTGTTATTATTCTGAATTTTTTCTTTTAACCCTAAAAAAAAGGAGATCAAACTATGGGTGAAAACTTAGTACTGCTGGACGGGTTTCTGGGCAGGGATGCCCAATGTACCGAGTTCGGCGAAAAAGACAATCGCCGTTTGGTTGCCAATCTGAATCTTGCCACAAGCAAGGTGGTGAATGGTGAACGTTATACCGAATGGCATCGAATTGTTGTGTTCAGTAAGCTGGGCACAAAAATGTCAAACGCCCTGCAGGAGTTATACAAAAAGGGCAAACAAGTCGCCGTCAAAGGTGAGCTTCGCACCCGTGCATGGAAACAGGATTGTAGTGATTGTGGAAAACCGCAGGACAGGTGGTCTACGGAAGTTCATGTCACAGGATTTGACGGTACACGTATTCGGTTGCTTGGTTCCGCACCAAAACAGCCGGAGCCACCCATCACAGAAAGTGACATTCCACCTGAAGTGAAAGCTTCAGACGCAGATCAGCAGGCACGACCTTACGATGACCCAAAGTTAGATAATCCGATCTCGGAAAAGCCTGCTGGGTCCAAAAAAGGCAAGGGCAAATAACCAATAATCTAAAACTGGAAAGGGGGATTAATCAAATGAAAAAGTTAATATTTTTGTTTTTGATTCTTTTTGTCGCCACCATCGCATTCGCTGGCGAGTCCGTGTTAAGAGCAACAGCAAGTGATGTTGTGATTACAATGGATAAAAACGGCAACGAGTACGTTCGGATTATCGTGAGCGAAACCAAGACGCTCGAAGGTATTCAGTACACCACAGGTGTTCCTGTAATGGCTTTCGGAGATCAGGTTGCCAGCGCTAAGAAGATCAAGAAAGGACAGAAATTTACAGCTGTTGTTTCTGAAAGAATCTTCGAAGGCAGGCGAAGCTACACGATACTGGCGATCAAGTAACAAGCAACGGAAACTGGGTTATCCCAAGGGGGCTTGTTGCAAGGCGGGGAAGTTAAACGAACCACTCTGCAAAGTGCATGAGGTCTTCCCCGCCGAATCTTCATCCTGAGAATTCCAAATTCGGAGATTTTCAAAATGAAATATCCTATTGTTTTAATCATGAGTTTTCTTCTCTTGTTTGTAGCTTCGTGTTCGACCTGTCATCTTCTGGCATTACCTCCGCAGACGTTGACAGGTTCGGACGGAGCGTGTCAGGCAGCGGGTATGTTTATACTACAATATATGAAAAAGCACAATGCCCGTTGCGTTTATATAACAAACGAGGGTTTCATCCCTTCAGCTACGAAAAAGGTGACGCGAAAGCAAGCCGAAATCCTCTCTGAAGGGTACTAGTTCTGCTTCCTGCACGGGGTACGTTAAACCACCTCATAACGTGTTGTAAGAGGAGCAGACAGCCGTGGCAGGTATTATGAGTACTTGTCACGGTTTTTTTTATGCTCTTTATAAACGCAAGAGGGGGGACATAGGGCGAGGGGGGCGTTCCGCTTTGCGAAATTGCCGAACAAGTTCGGCAAAAAACCGCTCGAATGACGGTCTGACTATAATACGGCACAAGCCCTAGTGGCGGGTCACCGCCACAGCGGGCTTAAGGACAACTACAGACCGTTCGTACGCTGGCTGTATTACCCACCGCCACCGAAAGATTCCCGCCAAACTGAAAAAAATCTTCAGGTGTATTGGTTCGCTGACCGCAACTGAAAATTTTGCTAAAAAAAACGGACGAAAGTACGAGTTTTTTTTAACTGCCACAAAATTTTATTTAACAGGATTACAGTTCGCTGAAGATTTTTTACCCGCTCGCCCCTGCATCGGCTCTAGTTTTGTGCGGGGCCAGCAAGCTGGCTAGTGCGAGATCGACCTGTAATTAAGGTTGGGAATTATAAGAGCGAAGGCTCGGGACGTTTGGCATGAATCTTTCGTTTAGCTGGCTCCGTGGCGGTGGTAAAACAATATTATTCCCCTTCACGGCACAGCCTATCCGTATGAAGCCGACCAACACGAACGGCTTGTGAGATGCTAGTGGCGGTCACCGCCACAGCGCACCTCAACGCACGTTCTGCAGTTCTTTCTTCTTTTTTTGGGTTTAGATATGAAACCCAAAAAAAAATAATAATAATAATTATAAAAAAAGGAGAAAATCATGAGTAAATTAATCGTTATTAATTGGCGTGAAAGTAAAGTGTATGCTGATAAAGGTTGGAAAATTGTTAAGATTTCCAGACCATCGGTCTTGGGTAATCCGTTTAAGATCGGAGTTCATGGAAATAGGAATGAAGTTATTAAAAAATATAAAACGCATTTATGGAAGATGATTCAGCTCCGAGAGGACGGCATTATGGATGGTTTATGGCAGATTGTAGATCTTCTTAATAGATACGAAAAGGTAGCGTTAGCGTGTTATTGCCGTCCTAAACGTTGTCACGGGGATGTAATTATAAGTTGTATAAATTATATGCGAGAAAATTGGTTATAAAATTTAAAATGAAAGGAGAATAATTATGACTAATCACAGTAAGGCAGATTGTTTACGTTGCTACAATTTTTACAAAGGCGAATGTAAGGCGTTCGCCATGACAATCGAGAAACCGATCTTGATTAAAGATTGTAGTGCAGGCGTCATAGATCACACTAAACGATAAAAGGGGGTGATTTCATGGCTGAATATTTTATCGAAGACTTTGAAGAACTTAACGAAATTAATTTTCTTAAAGATGATATTATTAATTTCGTTGATGATACCTTCAATGTCACTTTCTCTCTTGTGTGCACCGATGATGAATTTGTCGGTGATTGCATTATCGCACAAGATTAACCTGAATTCCCCGCTTCGGCGGGGAATTAAAAATTAAAGGGGGAATTTGTTATGAATAATGAAATTAAAGGTGATATCAACACCTATATGAATTATGGACGGGAGTCTATCGAGGAACGCATTCCTGACGAATGCGATTTCAACACTCCATGTCTATTCTGTCCATACGCAGGTGATTGTGAAATTATCGGATCTCTGGAAGATCTGCCATTCTAATAACTTTTAACTGAAAAGGAGAGTGATTATGGATATTCAGTTGTATAATCATGATAGCTATGGCGAGGGCTGGGAAGCTATGGCTAATCACGTCCATGACATGACTGGTCTTCAAAGACAGTTATTTGAAGATTGTTATCCTGCTGGGAACAAAGTCTGTGCCCCAGCGTTCAATGCACAGACGCTTCCCAGACGTCAGCGAATTGAGTGGCTTACAGAACAACTGCCACATACACTTGCTGAGATTCAGCATCTTCTTGAATGTTGGGAAGTCATTGAGGCAACACCGGAAATGATTGATACGTTCATTTCATGGTGCCAGCAACGTAGTCCGAAAGCCTCTCTGGATTACTTCTCAGATCTGGCTTTCCAGCTTAAAGACGCTGTTGATGAACCTGACGATCATGGACTGTACACGTTCTGGCTGGCAACGTCAGATGACGAATTTCACAGAAAGATACTGTGGAAAGACCGTCATGACAGGTTCTATTCTGCTCAAACAGACTTCATCAACGAAGATGAGAGTTTTGTTGAACCAGAGCCTGAACCGTTTGAACCAGCACCACCTGAATTCAGGTACAGACGGTTGCCGGACGAAGGTAACGGTGAACCGTATTTTTCCATGAGAGAAGTTGAGAAGTTGAGAGATGTTCTCAAAGCTTTCAAGAAACGAGAGCATCTGTCACTGCTTCTTAGAATTGGAAAAGCCTTATATAAATCACGTCAGTTGCTGTATCAGGATTCAGAGAGCGTGTGGAATGAGTATAATCTTGCCAAACGCAGGTGTAACCAAGACCTGCCTGATATAGCCAAAAGGTTATTTGATCGTATTCGGCTGGCAAAAAGTCTGGCACATTTGAAGTTTTTGTCAGCATACGTCTATCATCAGTTCAATGGCAAGATGTTCAATAACACTGAACCTAACGAGGAGCTTACTCAGCTTCACCCACTGCAGAAAGCATGGGTATGGAACTATATTAAGAAACGAAAGAGGGAAGTGTCATCCTGAGCTTCCCAATATTTAGATTATTCAAACGCCAGCGGTGGTGGCTACTGTACAGCAGTGGCTGTCACCGCTGGTATTTTTTTGCTCAACATAATAGCTCGTGGGTAGTGGTGCTTTGTCCGCAGTGACGGCGGCGTGAGCTGCGCTCACGTCAGAGAGCTGCGCTCTCTGTGTTCAAGGGCAAAGCCCTTGAACCCGCCGTCAGACGCATTTTACAAATGCGTAACAACAACGGCAAACTACCCGCTGAAGCGGTTGGTTGTTCCGGCTGGAGCCGGGGCGAGCCTTACGGCTCGAAGGAAACCACACGCCTCGCCTCTTATTACAGATGATCACACTGCATAATAGAAGTAAGGAGTAGTATTACTTTAGTAATACATACGTAGTATGTAATGTACTAATGTAAAACGTGTGACCATCGTAATAAGGTCGAAGACCGTGTGGACGTCCCGCTAAAATATTGTATTATTCAATCTTTTTTACGGTGCAATGTTTCGAGGATCTGCTGAAAAATTTTTTTTGTGAAAAATTTTAAACTTTTTCAGGTGTTTTGTTTGATGACGTAATCAACTTCTTCTGTCATTTCTCTGCACGGCATCCAGATACAATGAGGCAGGGTGATATGGATAATTTTTTTGAAAATTTTTATGTGTTCGGCAACGTAATATTCGTTTCGAAGAATCCATTCATATATTCCCAGTTGCAGTGAATAATGGTTAAAGTTGCAGTGGTCGAGGTGTTCGAGTTCTCCGAGTCCGTACTGATACGGATTTGAGGTTCTTATTTCCTGATTGCTTTTCCAGTCGGCAATGGTTATGCAGTCCGGGCTTCGTTTGCTTTTAAGCAGCAGGTCAACGGTTCCGGCGATATTGTATTTTGGGGAGAAGACAATTTTCTCGACACCGATGATATCGTATTCGATGTTGATGATTTCGACTGTTTCTTCGATAACGTTGTAGAAGGCTTTTTCTTTTGCGTTTTTGGGTTGTGGGGTTTGCTTGCCGAGGCAGGCGCATTCAGCGAAGAAATGAAGTTTGTTTCCCCAGCTGCGGGATTTTTCGGCTTTGTCTGTCCATTCTTTCAGGACGTCATTTTTGGAGCGGTTATGTTTCAGGGCGTATTTTTCAGCGATTTCATCTGCCTTGAACACGGGAAAATTATCTGACACCATGCGGGTAACTGAAAGCAGGTTTTCGTTATCGTCTGTAAAATAGCGGTGTTTGCGGTTATCGAAATAGATGGTCTGTCCGGAAGGGTTCGTATCTCTTGCGTCAATGTCAGTTTCCATAATTCTCCGTTTCAGGGTGCTGATTCGGATATGGCAAAATATAACCGGTTGTGGGATCAAAGTCAACATTAATATATTTTTATTTGTTTATTAATTAAATTTTTTATATATTTAAAGGAGATGAGAAATGACTGCAAAGAAAAATCAAAAAACGTATTCAATGATGGAGCTTCGTGATTTTGATGCGGAGTGTGATAAGAGTAATCTGGTGGGATTTTATCTGATAACAGAAAAAAAGTTCTTGTTGATAGACGATTATGGAAGGGTGCATCATTACACGAAGTCAGATACCGTTGCTTTGACATTTGAAGGGTTGATAACATACGCCCTTGAAGCTCATAGCGGGACTCATCGGTGCCGGATATTTAACGTTGCGCTGGCAAACGTCCCGGCGTTCAAAAAGGCATGGGATGCAGTAAGAAAGGATTTTGTTCCGAAATTCAAAGAAGGAGAAACGGTGGCGTGGATCGACAAGCATTACAACAATCCTATACGGGCTATTGAGTATTATGAAGTCCGTGAAGTGATCGGCTGGTCAAGAAGGTGCCAGCACGATTCTAAGAAGCACGTAATTGACTGTTATCGAAAGTGCTACACGGAAACCGGTGAAATAGTTGAGAAGTGCGAGGATGATTTTACTTCATTAGAAGAAATCAAGCACTGGCAGAAAGGAATAAAGGTTGTCAACGCCCTGAAGAAAAATTTCACTGAAGAAGATATGACGGGCATTACGATATTTTTTAAGGGAAAGACATATAAATTGTAAAATGACGTGCTATGATCAAAGTTATTTCAATTAAACCGCATTAACGAAAAAGTCGATGCGTTGATTTTAAGGAGGAAGTATGGATAAGAAAAAAGAAAAAAAAGACAGAATACAGATGTTGATTAGGGATTTCATTCATCACAAGAGCCTCTTTATTGAGGTGTATCCAAAAGGTACTCCGCTTGCAAGGGTGCTGCACCAGCTGGCGGGTCAGATGATGGTCTTTATTGGACTCAACGTGACATTCTGGTTAAATCATCTGTATCTGGGAAAAAGTGTCTTTGTATATATTTTTTGTTCACTGGGTTTATTGATCTGGTTTGTCTGGTATTCCAAAGCGGATCTGGTTCGGGCAACACCGGAGCAGGCGTTCAGATTTTTGGGGGAATGGATGGTGCAAAATTTCAGGAAACGCCATCCGGATTTCGATGAAGTGATTGATGCAGCTACAAATTCCATAAGGAAAAAGCTTGATGAACAGAAAGATCGTTCCAGAAAGGAAACACTGCATTGAGTCAGTGGATGGTTAAAAGATCACGTAGAATCAACCAATAGGCTGTTATGAATAGTATCGAGCCGATACTGCCGTTTAGAGTTAAAGCGTCACTTGCTGTTTACAGATCAAAGATAAAAACGTTCGATTGTTTGTCATGCAAGGCTGATCTGTCAAAAGCACCGATATCCTTTTATCCTCATGCGCTTGGATGGAAGCTGTGGGGATTAAAATTTCGCCAATGGTTGTTTATTAGATGCACTCATTGCGGATACGATATAGCATTATGGAAACTGGGGGTACAACGACCGGATGACATTGAAAGAATTGAAATCTCATCTTGTTGAACCCACTGCGCTAAGAGAAAAGCTCTGCGGATGGGGATACCATGATTGGGGTCCGTGGGAACAGGTGATGATTCACGCAAAAAAAATTAATATGAGATTTTGTCTGAATATAAACTGCGAGGCAATGCAGGAAGAAGAAGCGGTAAAACAGTATGAATGATAAATTTTTAAAAGCACTCTGAGAAAAAACTGCAGATTAATCCCCTGCTAAATGAGGTACATTTGATAAATGGCAGTCATTTGTTGAATGTGCCTCATTTTTTTTGATAAAATAATTAATTAATTACTTGTTTTTATTACGAAATCTTAATACAAAAAAGAAGCTAAAAAAAGTAAAAAAAAATGATCATCTTCGAAGATAAAAGCGTAAACAAATTTAAAAGGGCTATCTGTGAAAAACTGAAAAAAACTCATAATTACGTTAAAGTAGATGTTAGAGTAGTCCCGAGTGGAGTAGTTCCGGGTGTTCGTAAATTATCATTATTTCAGCTTGCTGCCGTCAATAATAACATTAAAAGTGCAGAAAATAACGAAATTTTTGAAGTTCATAATAATAACGAAATTTTTGAAGTTCATAATATTTACGAATGCAGTGACTGCGGTCATACGAAAATAGACATAGATAAAATTGAATTAAATAAAATAGAAAACACTGACAAATATGAATAAAAGTTATGTCAAAAAAGTATACCCAAAAAACAAAAAAACTTTTTAAAAAAGCGTTTGAAGAATACAATAAAGAACAGACTATTGATTTTGAACAAGAAGATGAGTTTGATGATATCATGGGCGAAATTGAAGAAGTTCAATTTGCGCAAAAAACATTAAAACGCCGAAGGGAAAATCCGGATGCCTAATATACACACCCACTCTTTGATGCAGTTATCATTACCTCCGAAAAAAAGATATTTTTCCACAGAACCAATTTCAAAAATTATTCAAAAAGCCAAAGCCAAGCGTAATTGTAATATGTGCGCAGCCGATATTATTAAAGGCGAACACTGCCTTCAGTTCAGGTCTTTTAATGTGTGTAAATCTTGTTTTATAGAAATTTCAAAAAGATTTATATTAAGGATGAAACAAAGTTAAAAGCTCGATAAAGACATCAATGAGTAAGAAAAAGGAAATGGAAAAATGATAAGCGTACAAATAGCCATACGAAAAAGAAAATGTCATACGTGTAATAGTGTTATAAAACCCAAGGAACGATGTGTTTCTTATTTAAGCAGTCATTCCAACACTGCTAAAAATGTCTGTAAAAAATGTTTCTTAAAATTACTCAGGGAGTTATTTCCAGACGAAAAGTAATGATGAGTATTCATGATATAATAAATGAAGATTTACATAAGTCACTCTGCAGGGATTGCATTCACGTAGAAGAATGTATTTTTGCAAGGGATGGTGTAGTAGATAAGTGTAAAGATTATAAAAAAGGGGAATCTAATGGAAAAGGAAAGTAAAAAAGTAACATTAAGATTAATAACAGAGGAACTTGGAACCGTTCCAAAAAATCCGGATATATTCACGGAACATATGACAGCAAAAATCACTGAATCTAACAATCCGGATGAAATAACAGACACCGAAATTACCAAAAAAATTGAGGAAGAAACTGCCACGGTTCCGGTAGATGAGGAGTCCATCGGGGAAAAAGGCTGGACGGGATTCCACATGGATGAACACGGTATCTTTATTTATTCTCACATGATTAAAGGATATCTTAAAGCCAGTATTGAAACGTGCATGGAAAACGGTGCCATTCCGAAAATCGTTGCTTACAAGAAATGGGTGGACAGGCTAATTTTTCCGGCAGAGCGTAAAATTTATTTTGATAACGGCAGCGGGAAGAATCTTAAGAAACCAGACGGTTATATTGAACGGTCACTTCGGGCCATGACAGCAAAAGGTGAACGTGTGGCATTGATAAAAAGTGACTATGTGGGTATCGGCAGAACACTTACATTTACGCTTCATGTACTGAAAAACAAGAAGGGTCTGGATTGGAAAATCCTGGAAATTGTTTTCGGATACGGTCAGTTTTACGGTCTGGGGCAATGGCGGGGTTCAGGCGGATACGGACAGTTCGCTGTTGAAAAAGTTGAAGACGTGTAGGTTGTGTGTAAGTAATGTGCGATAAGGCAAAGAGATGCACCGGTATTATACTGTGATATTAAGTATGGGTTTTTGTGAAATTCCGTTGCGGTCTGTTAGTCAATATTAACCATTAAAAAAGAGGGTGGCGTATGGATTCAATAAGGGTGAGTAAAAAGCACGGTGTTAATCCATCAATAACACAGTGTTTTTTATGTGGTAAGGATAAAGATATTTTATTAATGGGGCATATTTCAGGGGGTAAAGCCAGCGAGATGAAACAAGCCGGTGTGGACATTAAACCGGAGCATGACGCAGAAGCGCCCATGAAAATGGGAGTTGTTGACATGGAACCTTGCCAGAAGTGCCTTGATTGGATGAGTCAGGGCATTATCTTGATTTCAGTGGCAGATGGTGAGGATGAGAAGGCCGACAATAAAAACCCGTACAGGACAGGGGGCTGGTGCGTTTTAAAAGAGGCTGCGGTCAAAAAAATGCTGAACGACAGTGAAACCTTGCAGGAAATCATTAAAAAGCGGGTGGCGTTTGTACCTGACAAGGTATGGGATTTGCTTGGTCTGCCCAGAGAAAACATCAACACAGATTAACACTTGTTAGGGCGCACGATTCAGGCCGTGCGCCGTTACGGTCTGTTAGTCAATAACCATTAAAAAAGGGGGTGCGGTATGAATTTAAGTAAAGGTTTTGCATTGCACATCTGCGTGGCGTTAAGCAATGGGTTGGTAGAGCATAGTCTTGCAGTTCGATGTATGGTTTAGTTTTGTAATTCGATGTCATAGCACTGTGGCGCAGGGATTTGTGTTGCTAAGGTAAAGCAGAGTAATCTAATGTAGATTTTTAAAAATTTATTTTTATTTGTTCTTTTATAAATTTTTTTATTTATTTAATTAAAGGGGGTAGTTGGGTGAAAAAAGCAAAAGGCGTTCTGGGGAAAATTGCAATTATAATTTCGATAATGGGACTTGTGACGTTCAGTCTATTTATCATGGAAGAAGCGTTTCAAACTGTTATGTTCGGAACATGGGCAGCACAGGATGCAAAAGATTGGGAACTTGTTTATGACGGAACAGTAACAATGTATGCGATAAACAAAACCATGAAGATATTAAATTATTGTGCTGGATGGATTCAGCCTTTTGCTTTTTTTGCATACAGAAGTTATGGACAAGCAGGCGATTATTATGTCAAGGCACTACGATCAAAAATATTTGCGCACCGTCCTGAAATTTTTGTCGGAAAGTATGTGGAATTTAATTTCATTCCCATAAAACTCGAAATAGAAAAAGATTATTTCAGGCTTATCAATGGAAGAATCCATGTATTAAAATCATCATTAAAATACAACGAAAATCTTAACAAGGTAATAAAAGTCAAAGGAATTTTGCAAAGAGAAAAAAATATATTCATCATAGATATGAGGAAAAAAGATGTTTTTCAGAATAAAGACAAAAAAGAAGATGGAAGAATTAGAAAATCAAGTACGCACTATATCTGAAAAAGTCAGTAAAATGAGTAATCTAAATGGCAAGTTTGAAGATACTCAGAAATTTTCTGACAGATTAAAAGAAGTTTTTAAAAGAACAGAAGAACTCGTTGAGCTAATGAATAGGTCAGCCAAAAATTCAGTGAATGCTGCCAACTCTCATTCGGAACTTGTTAAGCAGGTAATTGAAATTCAGGAAATTGTTCTTAGAAATGCAAAAAATATTCATTCGATATTTTATGCTGTCAATCGGGCAAAAACCACAGGAGAGTCTTTTGACAAGGTTTTAAATAACATTCAGTCAACAGGATTAAATGGTGTTGATGTTGTTAAGAAAATTCAAAATATATTCGATCAGGCAAATAACAAAAAAGGAGAAAACGAAAAATGAAACCCAGCGTTTTTAAGGAATTTACGAAAATTGCAATTAAGCACAGGCATTCTTTTCTGGTAAAGAGCGCACCCGGAGTCGGTAAAACGGACATCATTACGCAAGCGTGTAATGAAACAGAAACCCGTGTCGTTGTTACACACCCGGTTGTATCAGATCCTACGGATTATAAGGGCTTGCCGTTTATGATCGAGGAAAAAGGCGTAAAGAAAGCAGAATTTCTTCCATTCGGCGATCTTCTGGAACTCATCAAGGCAACAAAGAACACGGTTTTCTTTATGGATGATCTGGGTCAAGCCCCGCCATCCGTTCAGGCAGCGGTTATGCAACTCATTTTGGGAAGAAAAATCAATTCTCACCAAGTCGCTGATTGCGTTTCGTTTCTTGGAGCAACCAATAGAAAAGAGGACAAGGCAGCGGTTACCGGAATTTTAGAACCTGTAAAATCAAGGTTTAGAACCATTATTGAACTGGAAGCAAATGTGGAAGATTGGATCGTATGGGCAGCAAAAAATGATATTCCGCCAGAAATGATCGGATTTATCAGATGGCGACCGGAACTGCTTCATAACTTTACGCCGACTCAAGATATGACGAATTCTCCGTGCCCAAGAACCATCGAAAATGTTGCTCATTGGGTTAAAGCAAAGCTTCCTAAAGAAATGGAAATGGAAGTCTATGAAGGAGCGGCAGGTGAAGGTCTGGCAGCAGAGCTTGTAGGATTTTTAAAAATGTATAGAGAACTTCCTGATCTGGATGAAATTATCAAGAATCCGGAAAAGGCAAAAGTGCCTACAGAACCAAATATCGTGTATGCAATCTGTGCAGGAATCGCCAGAAAAGCTACTTCGGAAAATATGGAAAATATCGTTAAATACGCCGGTCGAATTCCTCCGGAGTTTTCTGTACTGCTTGTCAGGGATTCCGTGAATTTTAATGAAGAAGTTGTCGAAACAGAGGCATTTATTAACTGGGCAAGTGATAATGAAGATGTATTAGTGGCATAATAAGAAGGAAAGATTGATGAAAAAAACTTGGTTTGAAACAATAGGCGGAGAATGGGGCGGACACCATAGCCCCATTGATAATTTAAGAAAATATATCGAGCCTACTATTATGTCAGTATATGTCGAAAAAGGAAAGATTTTAAAAATACTGTTAAAAATAAGTTTCAATACCGATCTTTCGATTTATCTTTCCAATGGAATTTTAATCGGGTTCAGATATCGGAATGAACTTCGTGTAAGAAAAAATATATGGGGATATAAACTTGAAGAACACTATAAGTTTATAGCACCGTTAGGCGTGAACGAAAGTTCTGTTCTTGATGAGAAGCCTTTTGCGGAAGAATACGAAAAAGTATTAAAAGGAACAATCGTTAATTTTGCAAAAGAACTTGTTTCAAACAAATTGAGGGGGAAAAATGGGAGCAGTAAAAACAAAGATTGAACAATCAGCGTTGCTTGTTGAGCTTCATATTTCTCAATGGAATCCAATCAAAGAAGATGTGAAGGCAAATAAGTGTATTGAGCAAAATTTTAAAACAAGCACAAATGCAGGAACTTACAAACGGTTGAAATTCACCAGAAGGGCATTAGGACCAATAACATCGGCAGTATCAGAAGCACGGTCGTATCACTACCGGGTAACGCTTCCCTGGAAGGACGGTGGTGTCAGACTTCTACCGGCAAAACAGCTTATGGGATACACAAAAGAAATGAGATACCATAAGCAGATGTTTGAAAATGCTGTAAATGGTTTTATAAGCGGTTACCAAACGCATATTGCAGACGCAAAATCAATGTTAGGGCAGCTGTTTAATCTGAATGATTATCCTATAGATACTCAGAAACTTGCCAACAGGTATAAGTTCAGGTTTTCCATCAGTCCTATTCCTACGGAAAAGGATTTCAGAATAAATGTTACTACGGCTGAAAAAGCACAGCTCATAAAGCATTATGAGGCAGTTAAGGATCAGGCGGTTGCGGATGCAATGGAAAGTTTGTGGCATAAAGTTCATGAAAGAGTTTGCAGAATGGCTGAAGTATTAAAAGATGAAAAGAAACTTCTCAGAACTGCAGTTGTTGAAAATGTTGTTGATATAGCAAATTTGCTTCCAGACTTGAATGTAACTGATGATCCAAAGTTAACAGAAATTCAAAAAGATATTATTGATAATTTGTGTGGTTATTCAAGAGATACGTTAAAAGAAGATGCCGGACTGAGAGTAAGTCAAGGAAAAGCAGCAGAGCAGATTGCCAATAAGATGGCTATGTATATGGGAACAAATACAAATTAGGAGAAAAAAAATGAACCATACAATGAAAAAAATTTCTAACGCCCGTGCAGGATTAATTATGGATCAGCCTTTTTTCGGCACGTTGTCTTTGAAATTAAAAGTTGTGGAAGCACCTCACAGAACTGAAACTATGTCTACCAACGGAATTGAGTTAATATATAATCCAAAGTTTGTTGAAGAACTTCCATTGGATCAGTTAAAAGGCGTTATTGTTCATGAGATCATGCATTGTGTTCTCGATCATACTTCACGGCGGGATTATCGGGATCATGATTATTGGAATTGTGCAGCAGATTTTGCAATAAATCCCATATTATTGGATGCCGGATTTAAATTACCTGATCCGCTTGTCGATCCAGCGTTCAGAGGAATGACAGCAGAACAGATATATCCGATAATCGCTAAAAAGAAAAAAGGTAATGATGATGGAAAGGGCGATCCTGATGATGGAAAGGGCGATTCTCAAAAAAGCAAAGATAATCAGCCAAAAAGCCAAAAAAACCAGTCAAAGGGAAACAGCCAATGCCAAGATCCCGGCGGATGCGGTGGTGTTCATGATCCTGTAAATAAACAAGGGAAAATTTTAACCAAATCCGAAAAGGATGAACTTTCGGCAGATTGGAAAATTGCCACAGCTCAGGCACAACAGCAAGCAAAAGCCATTGGCAGTATGCCAGCAGGTTTGGAACGATTTATTAATGAATTGTTCGAAACAAAAGTAGATTGGAAAGCAATTTTAAGAGAATTTATTGAAAAAATCGCAAAAAATGATTATTCATGGAGATTTCCAAATAAGCGATATGCACATCTGGGTATGTATCTGCCAAGTCTGTTCAGTGAGGAACTGGGTACAATAATTATCGGAGTAGACACATCCGGAAGTGTAGGGAAACGTGAATTGGATCAGTTTGCTTCGGAAATAACGTCAGTATTGCACGATTTTCCGAAACTGGAAGTAGAAGTCGTTTATTGTGATACAAGAGTTACCAATACGGAAAATTTCAGATTTGAAGATTTGCCTTTAACATTACACGCCAAAGGCGGTGGAGGTACACGGTTTACTCCTGTATTTAACTGGGTAAAGGATAACGATATTCAGCCGAAATGTTTGATTTATTTTTCAGATATGTGGTGTCATGATTTTCCAGATACTCCGCCTGAATATCCGGTTTTATGGGCAAGAACTCAGAAAGGAAGTAATGATCATGTTCCGTTTGGGGAAACTATTGACGTTATAATTAAATAAAATGAAAACGTTTAATATAAAATTTGATGAACGGCGTGTTACGAGGTATTTTCTTGAAGATAAATTCAAGGAGATACCTCAAAAATTTCTTATGGATATTATTCCGGCAATTAATTCCACGAATTTAAAAGATTTGCATATACTCAAAATCTGGGAAGATCATTTTCAGTCTATGAAAATCCCTTATGCAATCACAAGAATCGCAAAAATAATAAACACAAAAGCTGTCTGGGAATTTGCGTTATGGAAAGAAAAAAAGGTCTGGGATTAAAAGAAGTAGCTTGTAAGAAATTAATTCCAAAGTTAATAAAAGATACTAATGAACAATGGAGATTATTGAATGGAAATTATCCTCGTCCAAGAATCAAAGGTGCGCTTCTATCCAATATGGGCATTAAAAGATATAATGATTTAATTGAATGGGAAAGCTGTTTTTTTCTCATGTTAGAAGATACCTGTCAGAAAAATATTTCCAGACAACGAAAATATTCAATCAAATTAAACCGGCATTATCACCATGACGGAAATATAACATTATTTCCGAGTTGCAAAAATACAATTGTGAAAAGATCGGACTCCGGAGAAGGGTATATAATTGAAACGCAATTACCTTCAACTTATGATTGTTCTGAAAAAGTAATTGGGAGGTTTAGTTCTTCTAAAATGAACAGTTACGGTAATATGAAATCAAATCTATTCGGAACGTATTTTCAGGAACTTTATAAAAAAATAAATGAATATAATAAAGTTATAAGAGAAGTTAATGAATTTGTAAATCTTCATGTCAGTAACGTAGAATCTTATTGGTTTCATTATGCTACCAGAATAGGGGATAAGCCATCTGAAACAATTACTAAGCAGCTAATTTAATCGCTGTACTAATGATATTAACTTTAAACTATAGAGAAAGGGGGTAATATGATAACAAGTAGGTGGTTAAAAAAACACGAAGCGTGTGAAGAAGCTGTTAAATGGTGTGGGTGAACGGAAAACTGTTAAACACCTTGTTATCTGGACTATTATTATGCACACATTTAATAGAATATGTATTAAAGATTTTGAGATAAAACATGATGATGGAATTTTTATCATTAAAAGAGGTAAA
>Ga0209536_100002138_pt1 | contig 32112 bp, 23 predicted proteins | sample DeeMarSeWOR28_12_FD_187461 | JGI IMG/M metagenome (GOLD analysis project Ga0209536, IMG submission 187461) | Marine sediment microbial communities from White Oak River estuary, North Carolina - WOR-2-8_12 (SPAdes) (version 2) | ecosystem: Environmental > Aquatic > Marine > Intertidal zone >... | reverse complement strand
GGCGCGCGCCGCCTCGAGGTCCTGCTCGCCCCAGATGGCCATGTTGTGGCTGAGCGCCTCGCCCCAGTAGGCCATGGCGAAGCCCGGGTCCTTGTCGCTTGCCGCGCTGAACGCCGCTCGCGCACTGTCGAACTCGAAGCTGTGCAGCAGCAGCAGGCCGCGCAGGAAGTCCGGTTGCGCCTCCGGCGCACCCGAGCTGGGGAAATCCGTCTCGCCCAGGTCGCCGACGACCGGCGACGGGTCGGCGTGCTTGCCGTCGTGCGCGTCGGCCACGACGAGCGGAACCAGGCAGCACAGCAGCGCGCCGCCGCCGACGATCGAGCGGATCATGTGACTTCCCCCCCGGGCCGATGGCCCTGTGCCGCCGTTATCGCACACTTCGGGGCCTCGCAGAAGCGGCACCCGGGCCCCCGAGGGGTCCCACGCCATGTCCTTTCACGTTACGCTTGTCGCGCAGCCGAGCGCCGGCACCGGGCGAGCGCGCCCCCACGACCGATCTGCGGAGGAGCCCGTCATGCCGATCCAGTTCAGCGTCAGCGGGCCGGCTCGAAGCGTCGATGCCGACCTCTCGATGCCCGTGCCACCACCGTGCACGGACCGGAGCCGAGGGCCGGCATGGACCGGCTGAGCGAGTTCCTGAGCGAGCGCATCGGCATCGAGCTGTGGGTCGCCTCGCTGATCGCGATCGTGATCGTCACGATCGTCGCCAACCAGATCGCGCAGATCCTGCTGCGCCACGCCGCCAAGGCCACGGCGAAGACCACGACCGTCTGGGACGACGCGCTCCTGCGCGCGGCCAACCGCCCCGTGCTCGCCGCCATGTGGGTCGTCGGCTTCGGGTTCATGGCCCGGGTGATGCAGAGCCAGGTCGAGGACCGCTTCATCGAGGAGGCGCTCGAGGTCCGCAACGTGCTGCTGATCGCCTGCGCCGCATGGTTCGTAGTCCGCTTCGTCGGCCGCGTGAGCTGGAACATCGTCGAGCAGCGCCGGGCGCGCGGCGAGGAGTTCGACCTCACGACCGTCGACGCGCTCGGCAAGCTCGCGCGCCTCGTGACCATCGTCGTCGCCGCGCTGATGGCGGCACAGACGCTCGGCTTCCAGATCACCGGGCTGCTTGCCCTGGGCGGCGTCGGCGGCATCGCCGTCGGCTTCGCCGCCAAGGACCTGCTCGCCAACTTCTTCGGCGGGCTGACGATCTACCTCGACCGCCCGTTCGGCGTCGGGGACTGGATCCGCTCCCCCGACAAGAGCCTGGAGGGCACGGTCGAGTACATCAGCTGGCGGCACACGCGAATCCGCGCCTTCAACAAGAACCCGATCTACGTGCCCAACTCCGTGTTCACGACCATCGTGGTCGAGAACCCCTCGCGGATGAGCCACCGGCGCATCAAGGAGACGGTCGGCCTGCGGTACGACGACTTCGCACAGGTGGCGCCGATCGTCTCCGACATCAAGGCCATGCTGCGCTCGCACCCGGGCATCGACCAGACGCAGACCCTGATCGTCAACTTCAACCAGTTCGGCGCCTCGTCCCTGGACATCCTGATCTACACGTTCACGAAGACGATCGTCTGGGTCGAGTACCACGAGGTGAAGCAGGACGTGCTGCTGCGCATCGGCGAGATCATCGACCGCCACGGGGCCGAGATCGCGTTCCCGACGCAGACGCTGCACCTGCGGGGCGAGACGCCGGCGGAGGCGGCACCCGCCTCCTGATCATCGTGGAAGACCCGATTCGCGCGGGGCGCGGCATGGCCTAGAGTGACCCTGGAGGCCGCCTCGCACGGGTCTCCGCGGGTCATGGAAAGGCTGCGCTTCATCTTGCCTGCGCTGGTCGGGGCCTTCGCCTGCGCGATCGCCGGGCCCGCGCCCGGCACCGAATCGCCCGACTACGAGTCCGAGCGCCGCGCCCTGCTGCGCGAGATCGAGCGCGACGTCCGCGACACGGCCCGGTACATCAACCGCCGCAGCCTCGACGAGCGGGTGATGTCGGCGATGATGGCCGTGCCGCGTCACGAGTTCGTGCGCCCGGAGGACCGCGGCCGCGCCTACCAGAACAGTCCCCTGCCCATCGGGCACGGCCAGACGATCTCGCAGCCCTACATCGTCGCCGTCATGACCGACCTCGCGGTACCCGCTCCGGGTTGCCGGGCGCTCGAGGTCGGCACGGGCTCGGGCTACCAGGCGGCGGTGCTCGCCGAGCTGTGTGAGGAGGTCTACACGCTCGAGATCATCGAGCCGCTCGGCGAGCAGGCACGTGAGCGCCTCGCGCGGCTCGGCTACGACAACGTGACGGTGCGGATCGGCGACGGCTACTACGGCTGGGAGGAGCACGCACCGTTCGACGTCATTCTCGTCACCGCCGTGGCGAGCCACGTCCCGCCCCCGCTGCTCCGGCAGCTCCGGCCGGGAGGCCGCATGGTGCTCCCGGTGGGTGGACGGTTCACGACGCAGCAGCTCGTCCTCGTCGAGAAGCGACCCGATGGCAAGGTCACGACGCGGCAGCTCCTGCCCGTCGCCTTCGTGCCGCTGACCGGCGGACATGACTGACGGCCGCGAGCGCCCGCCGCTCTGGTCGGTGGCGCTCGTCTCCTCCGCGGCGCTCGCCGCCGAGATCCTGCTGACGCGCCTGTTCGCGCTCGTCCACTGGTACCACTTCGCCTACATGATCATCAGCCTGGCGCTGCTCGGCTATGGTGCCAGCGGTACGTTCCTGGCCATCACGCAACGGCGGCTGCTCGTGCGGTTCCGGGTTGCCTACCTAGCGAACCTCGGCGGTTTCGCGGTGCTCGTGATCGCCTGCCCGATCCTCGCGCGGTCTCTGCCCTTCCAGGCCGAGCAGCTGCTGTGGGACCCCTGGCAGCCGCTGTGGCTCGCGCTCTTGTTCCTCGTGCTCTCCTTGCCCTTCTTCTGCACGGCCAATGCCATCGGGCTCGCATTGACCGCCTTTCGTGACCGCGCCGGTCGCACCTACGCGGCGGACCTCGTCGGCGCGGGCCTCGGCGCCGTGGGCGTGCTCGGCCTGCTGTACGCCCTGTGGCCCGAGGACATCCTGCGGGTCGTGGCGGGGACAGGCCTCCTCGCCGTGTGGGTGGGTGCGGTCGAGCTGGGCGTCCGCTCGCGGTTCCTCCCGCTGCTGGTCGCTCTGGGACTCGCTGCGCTCGCCGGGATTCCCCGCGAGGCCCTCAGGCTCGAGCCCGGCCCGTACAAGGACCTGAGCCAGGCGCTCCAGGTCGCCGGGACCCGCGTGTTGCTCGAGCGGTCGAGCCCGCTCGGACGCGTCACGGTCATCGAGAGTCCGCAGGTGCCCCTGCGCTACGCACCCGGCCTCAGCCTCAACTCGACGAGCGAGCCTCCGGCGCAGCTCGGCGTCTTCACGGACGGCGAGGCGATGCGGGCGATCACGGCCGCAAGCGACGACCCCGGGCGACTCGCATTCCTGTCCGGGACGACCTCCGCCCTGCCCTATCGCCTGGCCCGCCCACGCGACGTGCTGGTGCCCGAGGCCGGCGGTGGCATGGAGATCCTGCGCGCGCTCACGCAAGGCGCCGCCGAGGTCGACGCGCTCGAGCTCGATCCGGAGGTCGCCCGGCTGCTGACCGCCGATTTCCGCGACTTCACCGGCAACCTCGCAGGCCGGCCCGGCGTCTCGCTGCACCTGGCCGAGGCCCGCGGCTTCCTGGCAGCCACGGACCGGCGTTACGACCTCATCCAGCTGGCGCCGGCCGGCGGCCCGCGCGGCGGTCTCGGCGGCATCGGCGAGGACTACGTGCACACCGTCGAGGCGTTCCGGCTCTATCTCGGTCACCTCGCACCGGGAGGATTCCTGTCGCTGACCCAGAGCGTCCAGGTGCCGCCGCGCGACGGTCTTAAAGGGGTGGCGACCGCCGTGGCCGCGCTCGAGTCGGACGGCGTCGTGGATCCCGGCTCGCGGCTCGTCATGATCCGGGGATGGCAGACCTCGACGCTCCTCTTGAAGAACGGCGCGGTGACGCCGGCCGAGGTCGAACGCCTGCGGGAATTCTGCGACGAGCTCTCGTTCGATCTCGTCTGGTACCCGGGGATGACCCGCGGCGAGGCGAACGTCCACAACCAGCTGCCCGGTCCCTGGTACTACGACGCGCTCAGTTCGCTGCTCGGCCCGGAGCGAGGGGCATTCATCGCGGCCTACGACTTCGACATCCGGCCCGCCACGGACGCGCGCCCGTACTTCGCCAACTTCTTCCGCTGGAAGACGCTGTCGGCAGCCCTCGCGGCCCGCGAGCGCGGCGGCATGGCGCTGCTCGAAGGAGGCTACCTGCTGCTCGTCGCCACGCTGCTCATCGCCGTGGCGGCCGGCGCCGTCCTGATACTGCTGCCGCTGGGCCTGTTCGTGCCGTTGCGGGGCGTCCCGCGCGGCCGCCGCTGGCGGGTGTTCGCCTACTTCACGGCCATCGGGCTGGCGTTCCTGTTCGTCGAGATCGTCTTCCTTCACAGGCTGACGCTGCTCGTGCACCACCCGACGGTGGCGCTCGCCCTGGTGCTCGCCACGTTCCTGCTGGCGGCCGGCGCAGGCAGCGCCTGGGCCGGCCGGACGGATCCCGGTCGCAGCGGACGGACGCTCGCCGCGGCCGCGGCGGCGATCCTGCTGCTGGGTTCCGCGTACGCGCTCGGCCTCGACGCGCTCCTTCCGGGCGCCGCCGCCTGGCCGGTGCCGGCACGTGCCGCCGTCGCTGCCGCGCTGCTCGCCCCGCTCGCCTTCTTCATGGGCATGCCCTTTCCGCTTGCGCTGCGCGAGCTCGACGAGCCGCTCGTGCCCTGGGCCTGGGGCATCAACGGCTGCGCATCGGTCGTAAGCGCGATCATCGCGACGCTGCTGGCCGTGGACCTCGGCTTCGACGCCGTGCTGTGGATTGCGCTCGGGATCTACGCGCTGGTGCCGGCGGTCTTTCCGGGACGCAGCGAGCGGCCCGTTCGCGGCGACGCCGGTCGGCGGATCAACGCGGCCTGTTGACCGTCCTGAACAACAGCCCGGGCGCGAAGCGCGCCCCGAACCGGGCCGCCCTGGCCAGGCCCACGACGATTTCCTCCCGTCCCGCATCGAGCCCGCGCATTGCCCCGGCCGTGAAGTCCTCGAGCGACATCTGGCGGATCTGCTCGCGCGTCTGGCCGCGGTGCAACTCGGTCTCGACCGCCGGCGGCATGAGCTCGACGACTTTCACCGGCGTTCCGCGAAGCTGCTCGCGCAGCGCGATCGTGAAGGCGTGCACGGCCGACTTGCTCGCGGAATACAGCGGAGCAGCCACGAGGGGAACGAAGGCCAGCGCCGAGCCGACCTGTACCAGCCTCGCAGCGGGCTGCCGCCTGAGGACCGGCAGGAAGGCGTTGGTCGCGAAGACCAGTCCCTTGAGGTTGACGTCGATCTCCGCCTCGAGGTCCTCGAGCGGCAGTGGCGAATCCTGCGAGAAGTCGAGCAGGCGCTGGATGCCGGCGTTGTTGATGACGAGGTTGAGGTCCGGGTGACGCGACGCGACGCGATGCGCACAGTCCTCGACGTCCGCGGCGTAGGCGACGTCCACCTCTTCGACTTCCATGCCCGGGCAGTCGCGGGCCACGGCCTCCAGGCGTGCGCGATTTCGCCCGCCGATGACGACCGTCGCCCCGCGGCGGTGGAAGGCGCGGGCCAGGCCCATGCCGATGCCCGAGGCGCCGCCGCTGATGAATGCAACCGTTCCGGACCTGCTCATGTACGCCTCCCGCCCGCCGCCTACGCCTTCAGCCTGTATCCGGTCCTGAAGATCCACGTCACCACGCCGAGGCACGCCAGCAGGAAGACGAACGTCATGCCGAGGCTGAGCCCGACGCCGACGTCGGCGGTCCCGTAGAAGCTCCAGCGGAACCCGCTGACCAGGTACACGACCGGATTGAGCAGCGTGATCTTCTGCCAGACCGGCGGCAGCATGTGGATCGAGTAGAAGCTGCCACCCAGGAAGGCCAGCGGGGTGACCACGAGCGTCGGCACGACCGCGAGCTTCTCCCAGCCGTCGGCCCAGATCCCGACGATGAAGCCGAACAGGCAGAAGGTCACCGAGGTCAGCACCAGGAATCCCGCCATCCAGACAGGGTGCGCGACGTCGAAGTCGACGAACAGCCGCGCGGTGACGAGGATGATGAGGCCCAGCACGACCGACTTGGTGGCGGCGGCGCCGACATAGCCGATCACGATCTCGAGCGGCGACAGGGGCGCCGAGAGCACCTCGTAGATCGTGCCCGAGAACCTGGGCATGAAGATCCCGAAGGAGGCGTTCGAGATGCTCTCCGTCAGGATGGCCAGCATCATCAGGCCCGGCACGATGAAAGCGCCGTAGCTGACGCCGTCGACCTCGGCGATGCGCGAGCCGATCGCGGCGCCGAAAACGACGAAGTAGAGCGAGGTGGAGATGACCGGCGAGGCGATGCTCTGCATGAGCGTGCGCAGGGTCCGGCCGAGCTCGAAGGCGTAGATCGCCCGGATGGCGTGCACGTTCACGGGCGGCTCCTCACGAGGTTGACGAAGATCTCCTCGAGCGATGTCTCGGCGGTGCTCAGGTCCTTGAAGTCTATGCCGTGGCCGGCGAGCCGGCGCAACAGCTCGGCGATGCCGGTCTCCCCGCGCTGCGCGTCGAAGGTCCAGGTCAGCGATCCGCCGTCGGTCGACAGCTCGAGATCGAGGGCGGTCAGGTCGGAAGGCAGCGACGCCAGCGGGGCGCGCATCTGCAGCGTCAGCTGGCGCTTGCCGAGCCTGCGCATCAGCGCCGCCTTGTCGTCGACGACGATCAGCTCGCCGTGGTTGATGACGCCGATCCGGTCGGCCAGCTCCTCGGCCTCCTCGATGTAGTGGGTGGTCAGGATGATGGTCACGCCGCTCTCGCGCAGCCCCTGCACCAGCCGCCACATGTCGCGCCGCAGGTCCACGTCGACGCCGGCCGTGGGCTCGTCCAGGAACAGGACCCGCGGCTCGTGCGACAGCGCCTTGGCGATCAGCACCCTCCGCTTCATGCCTCCGGACAGGGTCATGATCTTCGCGTCGCGTTTCTCCCACAGCGCCAGGTCCCGGAGGATGCGCTCGACGAGTGCAGGTTCCGGTGCCTTGCCGAACAGGCCCCGGCTGAAGTTGGCCGTGTCGCGCACCGTCTCGTAGACGTCCGTCGTCAGCTCCTGCGGCACGAGCCCGATCCGGGAGCGTGCCGCGCGGTAGTCGCGGACGACGTCGTGGCCGTCCACGTGCGCGGTTCCCGAGGTCGGGTTGACGATGCCGCAGAGGATGCTGATGAGCGTGGTCTTGCCCGCGCCGTTCGGCCCGAGCAGCGCGAAGATTTCGCCCCGGCGGATGTCGAGGTCGATGCCCTTGAGCGCCTGGAACCCGGACGCGTAGGTCTTGGTGAGCCCGCGGACCCTGACGACGGCGTCCGGTGCGGGTTGCTGGTCTGGGCCTGCGGGTCTTGCGTTCACGGCATCTGGGTCGCTGCTCCGGTCCCGGACGAACCGCTCCGGAGGCCCGGATCCTACCGCGTCCGGATCTGCAGTTCCTGCCGTCGATAGTCGATGATCAGCGTGTCCAGCACGCCCAGCACGTCCATGCCGATCAGGATCGACGGGCGCTTGTCGAGCTTCCAGTGCTCGAAGATGAACAGGTCGGCGAAGTTGATGTGCGCACCGCTGACGAGCAGGCTGCCGGCGACGATGGTCGGGATGCGCACCCGCGAGGCGTACTGGATGTCCTCGGTGACGCCGATGATCGCCTCCTGCAGCTCGCCGGCCTCCTTGCGCCGGCGGGTCAAGGCCTCGCGCAGGGCGAGGTTGCCCACGCTCATCTGCGCCCCGGTGTCGATCAGGGCGGTGGTACGCACCGGGCCGACCCGGGCGTCCACCTGCATGCCGCCGCGCCGGTTGGCCCGGAACGGCACGGTGGTGAAGCCCGGCGGAGCCTCCTGCCCGCGCGAGCGCATGATGGTGATCCGGTCCTTGCGGAACTCGATCGTGATGCGCTTGTCGTGGAGGCCCTCGGTGCCGAGCACGCCCTCGGCACCACCGAAGGCGTCGGCGACGACGGGAAGCCGTGCCCCGGTCACGAGCAGGTCGCCGACCTCGAGCATGCCCACCTCGACGCTCGAGACGATCGCCGTGCCGGTCACGCCGCGCAGCCTGATCGAGTTCTCGTCCACGGGCAGGCCGAGTGCGTCCACGATGCGCTGCGTGACCGCGGAGGTGCTCGCGCCCGTGTCGAGCACCAGTCTGAACGGACCCGCTCCGTCGATCAGCACGGGCGCCCAGATGCGCCCGATGCGGTCGCGCCGGGTCGGCGCCACGTAACGCGGCTCGGGCGCGGCGACGGTGACGGCGGGCAGCTCGACCGGGGCGGCCCCGGGTCCGGGCCCGTCAGGCGCGGCCGAGGCCGTCGCCGAGCCGGCGAGGAGGAGCACCGCGGCCGACAACCCCGCGAGTGATGCGGTGGAGGCTCCCCGGAACATGGCCCATGTATACCACCGCGTCGGCCCCGGCGCGCCGCCACGGCGGCTTTGACAGCCCCGGCGCATGGGGTTAGGTTCTGTCAAACTGAGGCGGAGAGCGCGGATGCTGCATCTGCAAGTCAAGAGCCTTCTCGCTGCGCCGATCCTGCTGGTGCTCGTTGCGACCGGCTGCGGACAGAAGAAGGAGCCACAGGAACCGCCCGCCAGTGCCGGCGCGGAAGCCGAGGCGCCTGCCGCGCCGGCCGGCTTCATTGCCGATGCCGTCAACGATCCGGGGCGCCTCGCCGATGCGCGGGTCCGCGATCCGTACCGCAAGCCGGCCGAAATCCTGTCCTTCTCGGGCATCCGTCCGGGCGACACCGTCGTCGAGATCGCGCCGGGCGGAGGCTACTACACCGCGCTGCTCTCGCGCGTCGTGGGGCCGTCGGGCAAGGTCTACGCCGTCGACTCCGAACGGCTGCACGAGTACATGCCGAGTCTGCGCGAGATGTACACGAAGTACATCGAGGCGGACCCGCGGGAGAACGTCGAGTATTCCTCGCAGCGACTGGACGCCCTGCAGCTGCCCGCGGACGTGGACCAGGTGTGGATGGTCCAGTTCTACCACGACACGATCTGGCTGGACGTCGACCGCGCCGCGATGAACAAGGCCTTCTTCGATGCCCTGAAGCCCGGCGGCGTATACCTGGTGATCGACCACTCGGCCCTCGCCGGCGCGGGCGATGCCGTCACCAAGGACCTGCATCGCGTCGATTCGGCCACGGTGAAGGCGGAGATCGAGGCCGCGGGTTTCGTGAGGGCCGGAACGAGCGATGTCCTGGCCAACGCGGACGATCCGCTCGACGACTCCGTTTTCGACGAGGCCCGGCGCGGGCGCACCGACCGCTTCGTCTGGAAGTTCGTCAAGCCGCAATGACGGCAGGCCCCGGCGCCGCGAGCGCGTCGTCGGCGAAGCCGGTCGCGATTACTTGCCGCCGTACCAGTTCCCGCGGCGCCAGTGGTGCGGGCGCAGGCGCGCCTCGATTTCATCGCTCATCGGCGACAGGTCGCTGACGCCGCAGTTGGCCTCGACCTGGCGCAGGTTGCGCATCCCCGGAATGACCGTCGACACCGCGGCGGGCTTGAGCGCGAACTTGAGCGCGGCCGCGGCGAGGTCGGGCTCCTCCTCGCCCAGCGCCTCGCGGATCTTCGCGACCCGCGCGATCGTCCGCTCGAGGCGGTCGCCCTCGAAGTAGCGACTGCGGAAGTCGCCCTCGGGAAAAGTCATGCCCGGCCTGAGCTTGCCGGTGAGGGCGCCCTCGTCGAAGGGCACGCGCACGATGACGGCGACCCCGTGCTGCGCGGCCATGGGCAGGGCCTCGGCCTGCGGGTCCTGGTCGAAGACGTTGTAGATGAGCTGCACGGCATCCAGCCAGCCGCCCTTCATGAGGTCGTTGGCCGCATCCGGGTCGAGGTCCGGCAGGCTGATGCCGATCCCGATGAGCTTGCCCTCCTGCTGCAACTTGCGCAGCGTCTCGAGGGCCTCAGGCAGACCGTTCCAGGCACGCGTCCAGGAATGCAGCTGCACCAGGTCGATGCACTCGGTCGCCAGGTTGCGCAGGCTCTTCTCGACCATCTCGCGCAGGTACTGCTCGCCGAAGCGGTCGTTGATGTCGCAGTAGGGGCTCGGCGGCCAGGGCCCCGGGGCGGGCGGGATCTTCGTGGCGACGTACACCCGCTGGCCGTCCTTGCGCCCGGCGAGAGCCTGGGCGATCACGCGTTCGCTGCGGCCCTTGCCGTAGGCGAGCGCGGTGTCGATGAAGTTGCCGCCGAGATCGAGGAACCGGTGCAGAGCGGCGATCGAGTCCTCGTCGGACTGCTCGCCCCACATCTGGCCGCCTAGCGGCCAGGCCCCGAATCCGATCTCGGACACCTCCCAGCCGAGCCGGCCGAACTTGCGATATTTCACTGGCTTCGCTCCTGTGGCTGCGTGGCGCGATCGTACCGACGCTAGTGGACCGGCTCCCGCGATTCAAGGCGAGGCGCGCTGAAACGCCCCGGCGACCCACGCCGAACTGGCAGGTACGGGCGCGTGCTCGCAGTCGTGCAAGCGATTGATTTGCATGAATTGTCGGCCCCGCTTCCGACGGGCGGCGCCGTCCGGGCACTTGCACTGGCGCCGCGCGGACCCCATCTCCCGTCACTGAGGAGGATCACGACGGCATGACGGACACCATGACCCGCAAGCTGAACCTGCCGGCGCGACCGGAGCGTCCTTTCGAGGACGACGGCGTGCTGTTGCCCGCCTCCGGGGCGGCGCTCTCGAGTGAGGATCTGCGTGCACGCTGCGAAGGCCCGGTGGCCGCGCACCTCGATCGCGTGTGCCGGTGGCCGCCGGCCGCCCGGGGCCAGCAGTGGCAGCCCGGCGACTACTCCTTCTACGTGCTCGAGTTCCCGGTCGGTCCTGAGGCGCCGTTCTTCGTGCAGTTCTGGTCCGAGCCCGGCGGCAAGGTGATCATGGAGGTCTCCTCCGGGGAGGCCAATGCCGCGCTCAAGCCGTTCGTCACCGAACCCCTGCGCCGGTCCCTGGAGGAACGCGGCTTTGCGATGGGCGGCGGCGCCGAGAACTTCCGCAAGACCCTCGCGCTCGACGAGGCCGGCGGCGCCGCGGGCCTCGCACACGAGGCGCTGTCGGTCCTGACCGAGTGCCTCGGCTACGACGGTCGCGTGCCCCTGAGCTACCGGCTGTACCTGGGCCGGCCCGAGGAAGGCGCAGAGTCAGGACCCGTCTATCACGAGTCCGCGCTCGTCCGCTCGCTCGACGTGGAAGACCTCGAGGCCGCGTGGAAGCTCGCCCGCTGTGACGCGAAGCGACTGAGCGAGGTCGCGGTGGCGGTCGCCGACCAGCAATCGGCGTCCAGCTTCGTCGCGACCCTGATCGTGCCGCGCCCGGAGCACCCCGGACGCTTCGGCGGCATCCAGCTGAGCTGCTACCTGCGCGCGGCGCGGGAGACCATCGAGGCGGTCACGACCGAGGTCGGAATGAGCCTCCCGGGCGCCCGGCTGGGCATCGACCGCGACGGCGACCTGGCGGTGCTGCAGGACATCATCGTCATGGGCGGCGTGACGATGGAGAACATCCAGCTGCAGTTTGCCCTCTGGCGAAAGAACCTCGCGCGCCTGCACGCCGCCTTCCTGCGTCACGCCGGCGGCAACGGCCAGCCCGTCGTCCTGCACTAGGGGACATTCCTATTTTCCTTTATCGTGTAAGTTGTTGAATTCCGGAGAGCACAGCCAGGCCCTCGACGCATCACCGGACCCTGAATCAACGACTTGGCGAGAAAAGGAAAATAGGAATGTCCCCAGGTCTTTCCAAGTCGAAGCTGATGTCCTTCCGCCAGTGCCCGAAGCGGCTCTGGCTGGAGAAGCATCGGCCCGAGCTCGCCGAAGAGGTCCCCGGGCAGCAAGCCGCCTTCGCCATGGGCCACGAGGTCGGCGAGATGGCCCGGCGTCTCTATGATCCGGCCGGTAGCGGCATCCTCATCGAATACGACGAGGGCCTGAAGGCGGCCATGGATCGCACGGCCACGGTCCTGGCACAGGGCTCGAGTGCGCCGGTGTTCGAGGCGACCTTCCAGCGCAACGGCCTGCTCGTGAGAACCGACGTGCTCGAGCGCGGGCCGCGTGGGCCGCGCCTCGTCGAGGTCAAGGCGTCGACGAGCGTGAAGCAGGAGCATCTGGTCGACTGCGCGATCCAGTCGTGGGTGCTCGAGGCCACGCCGGCGAAGCCCAGGTCCGTGGCGCTCGCCCACGTGAACAGCCAGTTCACCTACGGCGGCGACGGGAGTTACGAGGGATTGTTGGTCGAGCAGGACCTGTCGGCGGACATCGCGTCCGCCCTCGAACTCGTGCCGGCCTGGGTGCGGACCGCCAAGCAGGTCCTGGCCGGCGACGAGCCGAAGGCCGCGATCGGCTCGCGCTGCTGGACGCCCTACGAGTGCCCGTTCCAGGGGCACTGCTGGAAACGCACGGACTACCCGCTGACCGGGCTGCCGCGCCTCGGCGCTGACCTCGACCAGCTGCTGGCCGCGGGCCACCACGACGTCCGTGAACTCGAGGAGGACCAGCTGAAGACTGCCGAGCAACGCCGGGTGTGGCGCGCGGTCCGGCGGGGCACGCCGGAGCTGTCGCTCGCGGCGCGCAAGGCCTTCACGGAGCTGGGCTATCCGCGCTTCTACCTGGACTTCGAGACCATCAGCTTTGCGGTGCCACGCTGGGCAGGTACCCGCCCCTACCAGCAGCTGCCCTTCCAGTGGTCGCTGCACATCGAGCACGCCGGGGGCCGACTCGAGCACGCGGAGTGCCTCGACCTGTCCGGCGAGCTGCCGCTGCGTGCGGTAGCGACCACGCTGCTCGAGGCGACGCGCGGCAAGGGGCCGGTGTTCATGTATACGCCCTTCGAGCGCGCCTGCCTGAAGACGCTCGGCGCGTTCTGTCCGGACCTGCGTGAGCCGCTTCAAGCGCTCGACCAACGGCTCGTGGACCTCGCTCCGATCGCGAAGCAGCACTACTACCATCCCGCGATGCACGGCAGCTGGTCGATCAAGTCGCTCCTGCCGACCATCGCGCCCGAGCTCGACTACGCGAACCTCGGGGAGATCCGCGAGGGCGGCGCCGCCCAGCAGGCCTATGCCGAGGCGACCGACGCCGGCACGACACCCGAACGGCGCAGCATTCTCCGCGACGCGCTGCTCGCCTACTGCCGGCACGACACCGAGGCGATGGTCGTGCTGGCGCGCTTCCTCGAGGGTCGCGGCTAGTCCGGGCCGGCCTCACGCGTCGGCGATCGTCGCGCCGCGCTCGAGCAGCAGCTGCCTGAGAATCGAGCGGTGGCAGCGCGTCTCGTCGGCGCAGTAACAACCCACCGCGAAGTCGGCCCCGTGGGACAGCGCCGCGAGGGTGTCGAGCAGCGTCCGGTTGCCGGGCGTCGTCATCTCGGCGCGGTAGCGCCGGACGAAGGACTTCCAGGCGCGCTCGTCGCCGGCCGCGACCGCCGCCTGGGCGTCCTTCAGCAACGCCTCGCTCGGCGCGAGGTTCGGCAGCCAGACGTCGTACAGGTCGCGAGACGCGTACTCGCTCTTCGGCACGCCGCGCGGCGGACGTCGTACGGTGCCGATCCTCACGCCCTCACCCACCGCTCGCGGACTGCCGAGCCGCACCACCCGTATGGCCATCGCCTTCCCTCACCGCGCCCGGTCGTGCGTTTCTACATGGAGGAGTAGTTCGGCCCGCCGCCGCCCTCGGGCGTGACCCAGTGGATGTTCTGCAGCGGGTCCTTGATGTCGCAGGTCTTGCAGTGGACGCAGTTCTGCGCGTTGATCTGCAGACGCCGGCCGCCGCCTTCCTCGTCGTCGACGAACTCGTAGACGCCCGCCGGGCAGTAGCGGCTCTCGGGTCCGTCGTACTTCGCGAGGTTGTGCTTCACCGGGACGCTCGCATCGCGCAGCTGCAGGTGCACCGGCTGGTCCTCCTCGTGGTCGGTGCTCGACAGGAACACAGAGGAGTTGCGGTCGAAGGTCAGCACGCCGTCCGGCTTCGGGTACTCGATGCGCGGCATCTCCGCCGCCGGCCGCAGGCTCTCGTGGTCGGCCCGCTTGTGCCTGAGCGTCCAGCCGACCAGCGCCCCGATGCCAAGGTCGTTGAGCCACATGTGCAGGCCGCCGTGGACCGTACCGGAGAGCATGCCCCACTTGAGCCCCGGCTTGACGTTGCGGACCTTGTGGAGGTCCTCGTACACCCATGACCTGCGAAACGCCTCGGGGTAGGCCGCCAGCTCGTCATTGGCGCGCCCCTCGGCGAGGGCGGCGAATGCCGCCTCGGCGGCGAGCATCCCGGTCTTCATGGCGTTGTGCGAGCCCTTGATGCGCGGCAGGTTGACGAACCCGGCGCTGCAGCCGATGAGCGCCCCGCCCGGGAAAGACAGCTTCGGAATGGACTGCAGCCCGCCCTCGTTGATCGCGCGCGCACCGTATCCCACGCGCTTGCCGCCCTCGAAGTAGCCACGGATCGCCGGGTGGGTCTTGAACCGCTGCATCTCCTCGAACGGCGAGACGTGCGGGTTCTCGTAGTTCAGGTGGACGACGAAGCCTACCGAGACGAGGTTCTCCCCGAAGTGGTACAGGAACGAGCCGCCGCCGGTGCCGGAATCGAGCGGCCAGCCCTGGCTGTGGATCACGAGCCCGGGCTCGTGCTTCTCCGGCGCGACTTCCCACAATTCCTTGATGCCTAGCCCATAGAGCTGCGGATCCACGCCGTCGCGCAGGTTGAACCGCTTCATCAGTTCCTGCGACAACGAGCCGCGGCAGCCCTCGGCGAACAGCGTGTACTTCGCGTGCAGCTCCATCCCGGGCTGGTGGCCGTCCTTCGGCTGGCCGTCGCGGCCGATGCCCATGTCGCCGGTCGCAACGCCCTTCACGGCGCCGCGCTCGTCGTACAGCACCTCGGCGGCCGGGAAGCCCGGGTAGACCTCGACGCCGAGCTCTTCCGCCTTCTGCCCCAGCCAGCGGCACACGTGGCCGAGGCTCGAGATGTACATGCCGTGATTGCTCATGAGCGGCGGCAGCAACCCGCTCGGGATGTGGTGCGCCTTGTCGGCGGTCAGCAGCAGGAAGCGGTCGTCCCGGACCGGTGTGGCGAGCGGTGCACCCTGCTCCTTCCAGTCGGCAAAGAGCTCGGTCATGGCCCGCGGATCGATGACCGCACCGGAGATGACGTGGGCGCCGACCTCCGAGCCCTTTTCCAGCACGCAGACGCTGACTTCGCGCTCCTGCGTCGCGGCGAGTTGCTTGAGGCGGATGGCCGCGGCCAGGCCGGAGGGCCCGCCGCCCACGATCACCACATCGAACTCCATCGACTCGCGCTGCATGTGCCGCCCTTTCTGCGTTCGCCCGCGCCCCACGTCGCGCGGAAAGCCGAAATTGTACCCCGCGCTGCCGCCTGAGACAGTCCGGTGTCCTGCCGCCGTGCGCGGCATCGAAACGGCAGATCCTGCGGATGAGTCCCGTCGGTATCACCCTCGCGATGCTCCTGGCCTTCGGCGCCTTCGGATACCTCACCTGGCGCAAGCTGCGCATCGTCGCCTCGCTGCAGCCCGAGCCACGCTGGGACCGACCGGCGGCGAGGCTCGCGAGCGTGCTGGTCGACGGCCTGCTCCAGCGTCGCATGATCCGCGGCGAGTGGAGGCCGGGGGTCATGCACACCGTGATCTTCCTCGGCTTCCTGTCGTTGCTGCTGCGCAAGCTGCAGCTGATCGCCATCGGCTACGACGAGGGCTTCGCGGTCACCGGCGCCGCCGGCGGCGCCTTCGCGTGGTTCAAGGACCTCGTCGAGGTCGCCGTGACGCTCGCCGTCGCGTATGCGTTCTACCGTCGGCTGCTGGTCAAGCCGGCCAGGCTCGAGCCGAACCGGGAGGGCCTGCTGATCCTCTCGCTCATCGCCCTCATCATGGTGACCGACTTCGCCTTCGACGGCTTCCGCTTCGCGCTGCTCGCGGAGAGCTATCCGGCCATCGCCCACGAGCGCGACTTCGCCCCCGTGGGCGGCGCACTGGCCGCCGCCTTCTCGGCATGGCCCACGGCGACGCTCGAGACGGGGTACGCGCTGTCCTACTGGGTGCAGATGGCCACGGTGTTCAGCTTCCTGGTGCTGCTGCCGGTCGGCGAGCATTTCCACATCGTCACGGCCCTGCCGACGCTGTACTTCCGTCGCGGCCGCCCGGCCAACGCGGTCCCGACGGTCGACCTCGAGAAGGCCATGAGCGAGGACGCCGACGAGGCCGACATGAAGGTCGGTGCGCGCACGGCCGCGGACCTCGCCTGGAAGGACGGGCTCGACGTCTTCACCTGCACCGAGTGCGGCCGCTGCAAGGACGCCTGCCCCACGTTCCTGACCGGCAAGCCGCTGTCGATGAAGTGGGTCAACGACGGCATCAAGCATCACCTGCTCGAGCATCGGGCCGCGCTGGCTGCAGGCGGCGAGGCACTCGAGGCGCTGCCGCCGCTCGTGCCGGACGTCATCGGCGAGGACACGCTCTGGGCCTGCACGACCTGCGGCTACTGCGAGGCCGCCTGCCCCATCGAGCTCGAGCACCTGCCGCGCTTCTACCGGATGCGCCAGCACCGCGTGATGATGGACGGCGAGTTTCCCCACGAGCTCAAGGCCGTGTTCCATGCCTACGAGGTGCAGGGAAACGCCTGGGGCCTGCCCGCCGACACGCGCGGCGACTGGGCGCGCGAGCTCGACGTGCCCATCGCCTCGACGCCCGAGGAGGTCGCCGGCCTCGATTACCTCTTCTACGTGGGCTCCGCCGAGTCCTTCGACCCGCGGGGGCAGAAGATTGCCAGGGCCTTCGTCGAAGTCCTGCGCGAGGCCGGCGTCCGGTTCGCCATCCTGGGCGCCGCCGAGCCGACCACCGGCGAGTGCGTGCGGCGCGCCGGGAACGAGATGCTCTTCCAGGAGCTGGCGGCAAGACTCGTGGAGACGCTGAACGGACTCGGCGTGAAGCGCATCGTCACCTGCGACCCGCACGCGTTCAATTCGCTCAGGAACGAGTACCCGGAGTTCGGCGGCCACTGGGAGGTCGTGCACCACAGCCAGCTGATCGCGGAGCTGATTGCCTCGGGCCGCGTCGTGGTCGGGCCCGCCTTCGAGCGTGTGCTGCTGCACGACCCCTGCTACCTCGGGCGGCACAACGGCGAGTACGACGCGCCGCGCGCGATCCTTGGCAAGGTCTCCGGCGATGTCCCGTTGGAGTTTCCTCTGAATCGCGAGCGGGCCATGTGCTGCGGCGCCGGTGGTGGCCGCATGTGGATGGAAGAGACGATCGGCGAGCGCATCAACCTGCTGCGCACGAAGCAGGCGCTCGCTCTCGAGCCGAAGGTCATCGCGACCGCCTGCCCCTACTGCGCGGTGATGATCGGCGACGGGCTGAAGGCGCTCGACCCCGGGGACCGTGTACAGGCGCAGGACATCGCCGAGCTCGTAGCTGCTGCAATGCGCCGGCAGTCGTCCGCGACATAACCCTCAAGGCCTAGATGCCGGCTCTTGTGACCCGTTCGGCTGTACAGCCGCCGACCCGTCGATTATCTACTGGCCCCTGATCAATCGATCGAGGGGGTCGGCCCGTGACACGTCCAGCAGCAGCGCATCGTCTCCTTGCCGTCATGGCGGGTACCGCCGTCGTCCTGGCCGGCGCGAGCGCGCCGGTCGAGGCCGCCGCACCGGCCGCGGCCGGCGCCGGCGTGCGGCACGCGCGCATCCTCGAGCACTGGACGCCCGAGCGGCGGGCGGCAGCCATCCCGCGCGACCTGGTGATCGACTCGCGCGGCCTGGGTTACCTGCGCAGGCCCGACCGGTCTCTAGCGCCCTACGGGCACGCCGTCGCCGCCGTCGACGCGCCGCGGGGCGCGACACCGATGGCGCGACCTGGCGGGGGCGGAAGCAGTGACACGACGCCACCATCGATCACCGGCATGGATCCGGCTGCCGATGCGACCATAGACACCTCGAAGACCTTCTCCGCGATCGTCACTGATGAGAGCGGCGTGAAGTCCGTGTCCTTCACCGTCCAGAAGAGCGGCGGCCTGCCGCAGACCTTCAGCGCCGGTTCGAGCGACGGCACGACCTGGACCGTCGCCCTGCAGGGCTTCACGGATGGCGAGTGGAGCTGGAGCGTCACGGCCAAGGACAACGGGTCGAAGGGCGGCAACACGGCGACCAGCGACGCGGTCCCGTTCACCGTCGAGACAGCGGGCGGTGGTGGCGGCGGCAGCGGCGGCGGTGGCGGCGGCGGTTCTGGCGGCACCGTCGTGACCAACTCACCTTGGACCGGCGGCGGCGCCATCCAGAACGCCGCCGGGCGCATCTACTTCGAGATGCCGGCCAATTCGAAGCGCAAGGGCCCCTGGAACGGCTACGTCTGCTCCGGCACCGTCGCTACGGACGGCACGACCGGCCGGTCCGTGATCATCACGGCCGCGCACTGCGTGTACGACGACGCCAACAAGGCCTTCGCCCGCAACGTGCTGTTCATTCCGAACCAGGCGGGGACGACCGGCACCGGAACCGATCTCAACTGCAGCAACGATCCGTTGGGCTGCTGGACGCCTTCGTTCGGCGTCGTCGACCGGAACTGGACCACCCGCACCTTCCCCGACAACATCCCGTGGGACTACGCCTTCTACGTCGTCGACAACACGGGCGCGCACAGCGGCAGCGGAAACTACACGGCGCTCGATGGCGCCGTCGTGCCCCTGACCGTGCAGTTCTCACCGCCGGCGACTGGTTCCTACACACACGCCCTGGGGTACTCCTACAGCGACGACCCCAACTTCATGTATTGCGCCGAGGACATGACGACCGAGGGCGACGCCAACTGGTGGCTGCCAAGCTGCGGCCTGTCCGGCGGATCCTCGGGCGGACCTTGGGTGCAGAACATGAGCGGCGGCACCGGCGACCTGATGTCGGTCAATTCCTGGGGATATACGACCGCTCCGGGCATGGCGGGCCCGATCCTCTCCGGCACGTCGGCCGAGTGCGTGTTCGATCGTGCCAGGAGCACCGCTTTCGGCGCCGTGCCGACCGCAGATGGTCAGGCCGGAGTCGTCGTCGATCCGGCGAGCTGCCCCTCCAACTAGAGGCAACCGGCCCGCCCGGCTCCGGAGCCGGGCGGGTCCGGCCGAAAGCCGGCTGACAGCGCTGTCCGCGCGCGACACGAGAATCCCCTAGAATTGTCAGGCGCCGCCCACGAAGGCAGCGCGGCTGCTCCCACATGGCACGGACTGACAAAGGGGACCCGGCATGACCGTCCAGCACAAGCGTCTCGGCGCCCACGGCGCCCTGGTCAGCAACCTATGCCTCGGCACCATGAACTTCGGCTGGATGTCGGACGAGGCCGAGAGCTTCCGGATCATGGACCGGGCACTCGAGCTCGGCATCAACTTTTTCGACACCGCCGACGTGTACGGCTGGTCGGACCAGCACGGCGCGACCGAGGAGATCATCGGGCGCTGGCTCGCCCAGGGAGGCGGCCGGCGCGACGCTGTGATCCTGGCCACCAAGGTCTACAACCCGGTGACGCGCCGGGGGAACCGGCCCGAGCCCAATACCGACGGCCGCAGCCTGTCGGCGGTCAAGATCCGCAAGCACTGCGAGGGCAGCCTGCGACGGCTGCAGACGGACTGGATCGACCTCTACCAGATGCACCACGTCGACCGGGCCTGCCCCTGGGACGAGATCTGGCAGGCTTTCGGCAGCCTCGTGAACCAGGGCAAGGTCGCCTACGTGGGCTCCAGCAACTTCGCCGGCTGGGACATCGCCACCGCCTGCCAGGAAGCCTCCCGGCGAGGCATGAGCGGACTCGTCAGCGAGCAGAGCCTCTACAACCTCAACGCACGGACGATCGAGCTCGAGGTGATCCCGGCCTGCCGCCACTACGGACTGGGGCTCATCCCCTGGAGCCCGCTCGCCGGCGGCATGCTCGGCGGTGCGCTCGACCAGGCGCAGGCCGGGCGCCGCAAGGACGACCACTTCGCGGAGAAAGTGGACAAGAACCGCTCGAAGCTCGAGCGCTACGAGGCGCTCTGCCGCGAGCTTGGCGAGGATCCCGCCTCCATCGCCCTCGCCTGGCTGCTGCACAGCCCGGTCGTCACGGCACCCATCATCGGTCCGCGCACCGTGGAACAGCTCGACCGCACCGTGCGCGCCACCGAGATTTCCCTGAGCGCCGACGTCCTCAAGCGCCTCGACGAGATCTTCCCCGGCCCCGGCGGCGCGGCGCCGGAGGCCTACGCCTGGTAGCTCGCCTGCACCGCACGACCAGGACGGCGAACGGTCCAGGGCGGCACAAAGGCAACAGCCCATGAGCACCAGCCAGCCCCGGGGATCGCTGGCACCATTCCTGCTCTGGCTGTGCTTGTTCTACGCGGCCTGGCTGGCGCTGGTAGTCGTGGGCCGCCATTGGGATACGCTTGCCGGGCACTGGCAGATCGCACTCGCCATGGCAGCCGGCTCCTATGTCGCGGGCTCGACGCCCATGGGAGGTGGCACCGTGGGCTTCCCGGTCCTCGTGCTTCTCATGGACCTGCCCGCCACCCTCGGCCGCGACTTCAGCTTCGCGGTGCAGAGCGTCGGCATGACGAGCGCCAGTCTCTACATCCTCTGCACGCGCCAGCCCATCGAGTGGCCCATGCTGAGGGCCGCTCTCCTCGGCTCGCTCATCGGCACGCCGCTCGGCATCCTGTTCGTCGCGCCGCTTGCGTCGGAGACGTTCATCAAGCTCCTGTTCGCCTCCATGTGGTGCAGCTTCGGCCTGCTGCACCTGCGCAGGATCCGGGAGATCACGGCCTACGAGGGCATGACGCCGCACGATGCCGCGTTCGACCATCGCGTCGGCTTCGTCGTCGGCCTCGTAGGCGGCGCGACGGTCGCCAGCATCACCGGCGTCGGCGTCGACATGCTCATCTACCTGGTGCTCGTACTGCTGTGCCACGCCGACCTGAAGATCGCCATCCCGACCTCGGTGCTCCTGATGGCCTTCACCTCGCTCGTGGGCATCGCGGTCAAGGCGCTTTCGGGCGCTGTCCAGCCGGGCGCCTTCGAGAACTGGCTGGCCGCAGCCCCGATCGTCGCGCTGGGAGCGCCGCTAGGTGCACTGGTCGTCAGCCGCATCGGGCGGCGGCCGACGCTGCTGGTGGTGTCTGTGCTGTGCGTAGCACAGTTCGCCTGGGCACTCATCCAGGGAAGAAGCCGGCTGACGCCGTGGGAATACGGGGCGGCCGTGCTCGGCGTGATCCTCTTCCTGCTGATCTTTCAGCAGATGTACGTGTACGGCCGCCGGCTGGCCCGTCGCGGCAGCAGAACCTGATGGCGTCGCCGGGCCGGGAGCCCGACCGACCGTCGGATGGGTAACATCGGAGGGAAAGGAGCCGGCCCCGTCGAAGCCGGTCTCACGCATGCCCGCGAACCGGCCGTCCGACGACATCTCGTACCGTAGGCACGTCGTTACGTTAAGGCAATCTATCGATCCGGATTTTCGGCCCTGCAATACTCGTCGAGGAATGCTTCGTGGCTCGGGTAACGCGAAACCGTCTGCGCGTGCCTGGACCGGATCTCGCTCAGCAGACCCTTGAGCTCCTGGTCGCTCATCATGTCCACGATCGGGTGGTACCCTTCGGGCATCAGCCGTTGGCCGGTCATCACCTGAGACCAGGATCCGTCGAAGAACAGCTCGAAGTCCTCGCGGAAGATCCTGCCGTTTCGCTTGTACAGCTCGAGCCGGTGCGAGAGGGAGTCCGGGATGTCCATGGTCCGGCAGTGATTCCAGAAGGGACTGTCATCCCGCTGGGTGACGTGGTAGTGCATGATGATGAAATCCCGTATGTACTCGAACTCGAGCCGGGACTTGCGGTTGTACTCGTCGATCTCGAGCTGGTCGATGCCCCTCGTCGGAAAGAAGTGCATCAACCGGACGATTCCGGACTGCACCAGGTACAGGCTGGTCGACTCGAGGGGCTCGAGGAACCCGCTGGCCAACCCCAGCGAAACACAGTTCCGGTTCCACTGCTTCAGCCGCCTGCCGGTCCTGAAGCGGATCAGGCGCGGTTCGCTGATGGATTCCCCGTCGACATGATCAAGCAATAGCTTCCTGGCGTCGTCGTCGGACAGGTACTGGCTGCAGTAGACCAGACCGTTCCCGACACGGTGCTGCAGGGGAATCTGCCACTGCCAGCCGGCTTCGCGCGCTATCGATCGCGTGTAAGGACGCGGCGGCCCGACCGACCTGGTCTGCACGGCGATGGCCCGGTCGCATGGCAGCCAGTGCGTCCAGTCCGCGTAGCCACTGTGCAAGGCCTGCTCGATGAGCAGGGCACGGAATCCGCTGCAGTCGAGGTACAGGTCGCCCTCGATCTTCCGGCCCGACTCGAGCGTCAGCGACTCGATCCCGCCATTTTCGCGACTCGTGGCCACATCGACGATCCTGCCCTCGATTCGCGTGACGCCGTGCTGCTCGCTGAACCGACGCAGGTACTTCGCATACAGGGTCGCGTCGAAGTGGTAGGCGTAGGCGAGACCGTTCTTGCGATCCAGCTCGAACCTGCCGGCGTTGGCCGCGTGCCGGTGGAGCAGATACTCGGTCAGGGGCGCCTTGTTGCCCAGCTTGACGGACTTGACCCAGAAATGGTGAAAGGGGCAGGCCCAGCAGTCCTGGCCGACGATTCCGAAGCCGTGCAGGTACTTGTCGCCGATCGCTCCCCAGTTCTCGAACTGGATGCCCAGCTTGAAGGTAACCTGGGCCTGACGCATGAAGTCCCGCTCGTCGATGCCGAGGAGCTGGTGGAACGCGCTTAGCAGGGGAATGGTTGCTTCGCCCACGCCGACGGTCCCGATCTGATCCGACTCGATCAGGGAGATGTCGAGGTTCCTGCCCATCAGCTTGCCGAGTGCGGCAGCCGCCATCCAGCCGGCGGTTCCGCCGCCGACGATGACGACTCTGTTGACGTTGCTGCTTCTCAAGGTCTTTCCGACCTCCGTGCTAGCGGTTCAGATTTCTTATCAGGATCGCCCTCAGCCGCCGGGCCGACTCGTCGGCAATCGGCGCGAGGACGCCGCGTGCGTGTTCCGGAATGTGCGACGCCACGGTGTCGTCGGCCTTGAAGATGTAGTGATCGAAGATGCCCTGCCAGATTTCGCGTTGTTCCACCGGCAGATCCCGGATGCTCAACAGGGCATGGTTCAGAACATCCAGTGGCGTCCCGAGGTACGCCGGCATATCGCGCCACCAGTAGTTCACCAGCACGTTGAGGGGATCCAGCCCCTCGACATGGTGCCACCACATCCCCGGAATGAAGAGCGCATCGCCCGGCTCCATGTCTGCCACCTGCGCATGTCGCAGGGCCTCGCGGAACCTCGGGAACCGGTCGAAGTCCGGCTCGTGGAGGTCTACGAGGCTGATGGACTGTCCGGCCGGCGTCAGGTCGAGCGGACCGACGTACAGATTCTCGAGCTGATCCGGAGGAAACAAGGTGAAGCGTCGCCGGCCCGCGGCGACACACGCGACATTGTCGGGAACGTCGTAATGCGCCGCAATACGCGTCCGGTTGCCTATCCAGATCCGGATCGACGGATCGACGCCATGGAAGGGCAGATCGTTTTCGGCGCGCAAGCCGGGTAGCACGAGGTCGACCGTCGTCGAACCGATATAGTGGACCGGAGGGCTCTCGCTGTCCTCGCAGGCCCTGATCTCATCCAGGACGTCGTCGAGCCGGCCGCGCCGCGTCCGGAAATTGAAGCCCGTCAGCGTATCGTCATAGAAGATGCGACCCTTGATGTCCGGTTCGCCGACGGAAACGGTGACGGGGCTGCCGTTATAGAAACGGCGCAGATATTCGTCGACGGCCCGGTTCGAGCGCCTCGCTGCCCCTACCAGCGGCCACTCGGCAACGAGACCGCGAAACAGCGCCGGACCACTGCAATCCCGGACTGCGTCCGGGAATTCGATCGGACGGCGGACTTCGATTTGCGGGACGTGCTTCACTTTACTCTGCAGACGCCGGCCCCTTCCGGGACGCTCTCAGGCAAGGTGCTTCCTTCTTTCGATCAGGGCCCTGAAGTTTCCGATCGAAGCCATCACCATGTAGATGCTTTCGAGGAAGCGACTGCAGTGCAGGCTCTCCAGTGATGCCGCGTCGAGCCCGTTCAGCCTCTCCTCGTTCAGCGTGTAAAGCCCGCTGAGCTTCCTCCTGGCTCCGCCCCCAGCCTCGAACTCGAGCGAGAACGGCTCGAGCAGCTGCAGCGACGTAAGAGCCTCGGAGAAGCGTCGATTCTGGGCGTAACCTTCATGAATGGTATGCAGGACCCGCGTGATGTGCTCGAGGTACGGACTCTGCCCCCCGTGCTCCAGAAACACCGGCACGCCCTCGGTCTCGCTCACCCTCGGGCTGTCCATGTCGACATGGACAACCGGCTCTTCCTGCGGCACGCCATCCTCGGTGCTCGTCTTGAATCCAATGAGAAACGGCTGACGCTCGACCGTCAGCGGAATGTAGGAAGCATCCCAGCCATTGGGACCAAGATAGAGGTTCTCCCGCTCTTCAAACCCGAACAAAGCTATCGGCTCGTACCCACGCGTTTCGGCATTCCTCTGAAAAGCGATCGGATACTCGGACTGAATGCGACGAAACTCGAGCGGAAAGATGAGCGTCGCAGCAATATCATCGCCATACCACGCCGAGCGGTCGGTGATGACCCGCAGGTTCCTGTGGGTGATGTTGTCCAGCAGCTGGTGGTTCGCCATGCTCTTGCTCGCCGCGACCAGCGCGACTCCGGATCGCAGGCCGTCAGGCAGCCTTTCCTTTCGGCAGTCCGAACTTCCTGACCTGATCGATCAGCTCGCGGTTCTTCGGTAACGCGGCAATCAGCTGTTGCGTCCTGCTGACGTTGTCGCGGAACAGTCTGTCCGCCACTTCCCGGTCGCGGCTCCGCCGGGTCGTGGCGCGCGGCTCGGTCCTAAACCCCATGCCATAGAGGACGTACTGGTAGGAGGCTGACGAGAACACCTCGTCAACGTGAGGGAGATCGCCGTGCCACGGAACACGGTGCCGCCAGAGCGCGAGCGCCTCGTTCAAGCTTTCGGGTACCGACCGCTCTTCGCGATTGTCGATCCAGAAATCGCTGTCCGTGCGCCGGCTCAGCACGTAGTGCAGCTTGAGGAAATCGATCACGCGATCCCATCGATAGCGGAAATTCTCGTTGAATCGCTTCGCTACGATCGGCATGGTCTCGCGGGTCGCCGGCAGCTGCTCGCTGATCATCTGGGCCGACAGCTCGACCATGACCAGCGCCGACGCCTCGAGTGGCTCCAGGAAGCCCGCCGACATGCCCACGGCGACACAATTCTGGTGCCAGAACCGCTCCCTGTGACCCGGATTGATCGGGATCCTTCGCAACGGAACGGACTCGGCCCCGGCACCCAGCGCGGGTGCGACGTAGGCCCTCAGGTCACACTCCGCCTGCTCATCCGTTGTGTGTGCGCTGGAATATACGTAACCGACGCCCCGCCTGGACGAGAGACCGATATCCCAGATCCAGCCGGCCTGTTGTGCCGTCGAGATCGTCTGCGACTCGATCGGGCTTTCCGGCCCGGCATAGGGCACCTGCACCGCCAGTGCCGTGTCGATGAACAGATTGTCTCTTCTGCTGATGAACGGGACCCGATAGTGCTTTCCGAGCAACAGCGAAGCGAACCCGGTGCAGTCGACGAACAGGTCGCCCGCGATCTGCCCGTGAATCTTGCTATCGAGTGACGCGATCTGGCCGTCCTCGTCGCTGTTGACCCCGGTCACGTGATCCAGGATGTGCCGTACGCCAAGACGCCGCGTGCAGTGTTTCTGCAACAGCGTGGCGAACTTTCCGGCGTCCAGGTGGTACCCGTAGTTCGCGACGGCGGCGTATTCCGGCGTCGCAGCCTGCTTTGGCGCCAGACCCCGCGCGCACAGGTGGCTCTGGACACTCACGGCATCCGCGAACGGAACACGCTCTGACAACGTGAGCCAGTGCTCGGCCAGATTCGTCGTCACGTAGCCGCCGGGCAACGTGAATGGATGATAGTACCGGTCGTAGCTTGCGCCCTTACACCAGCCGTCGAAGCGAGTGCCTTGTTTGAAGGAGGCATCGCACTCGCGGACAAAGTCGGTTTCGGCGATGCCGAGCTTCGACAGCGTGGTGCGCATCGTCGGCCAGGTCCCCTCGCCGACTCCTATGGGCCCGACGTCGGGCGATTCCACGAGAGCCACCTGCACACCGGAGGGGCTTGCCGCGTCATGTTCGGCCGCGATCAGGCCGGCGGTTATCCAACCCGCGGCGCCACCGCCTACCACCACGACGCGCGTGACCGGCCGATTCAACTTGTCGATCCCCGCCACAGGCACCGCCGCCGCTCGATCCTCGAGTAACTCAGCCACCCTATCGTGACACTACTGTCACCATCACCGCAACGAAAAGAGCCGCCTGGGTAGGCGGCTCCTTTCTGCACCTGCGGACCGTCCGTCAGTGCACGAACCGCCTCACCGGAACGAGTAGCGGGCGCCGATGGCGTAGCGCGCCTTGAACTGATTCGCATCCGTGAACTGGTTCGAGTACCTGTTGTAGATCCGCTGCGACTCGTTCGTCACGTTGATGCCTTCCACGAAGACGCTCAGGTTATCCGTCGCCAGCCAGTTCACCCTGAGGTCCAGCTGCCCGAAGGCCTCGGTGTAGTGGGGCGAGTCGTTCCGGGTGCCGTTCAGGAACGTGTCCCGCCAGTTGTAGGCGACACGCGCCTGCCACCTGCCCTTGTCGTAGAACGCCACCAGGTTCGCCGAGTCGCTGAGCCCCGGCAGGACGAACTGGAACCCGATCACGGAGTTGTCGACGTTGATGTCGCCGTTGACGAGCGTGGCGTTGGCGCTCACGCCGAATCCGGAGTCACCGAACATGTGCTGGATCGCGAACTCCCAGCCGTAGAGCACCGCGTCCTCGAGGTTGGAGTCCACGGAGATATCCCAGCTGATCAGCGGGTCCGCGTCCTCCTGCACGATCACGGTTCCTGGCGGGTTGCCGGCGTTGATGTTTATCTGGTTGAACAATTGCGTCAGGTCGTCGGGATCGCCCCCCGCCGCGACGATGTCCGCCCTCGCCTGCTGAGCGCGCGGCCCAGTCGACGCATCCCTTAGGTTGCCGATCACTCGCTCAAACTGCTGCGTGACGATGAAATTCTCGACATCCTTGCGGTAGAACCCGATCGACGCATAGCTGCCCGGCGCGTAGTACCACTCGAAGGACAGATCAAAGTTGTCCGACGTGTAGGGCTTCAGCCCAGGGTTCCCCTGGCTGCCGTCCCGCTGGCCCGGCTTCGGGCGCGTGGAGACCCTGGTCGTGCCGCGCATGGCGGTCAGGCTCGGGCGCGAGATGGACTTGCTGTAGGACAGTCGCGCCACCATGTCTTCGCGCACGTCGAACGCGACGTCCAGGTTCGGCAGCCACTGGGTATAGTCAGCGCGCACGTCGGAGAACGTGGCCTCGTCGGCACGTATCACGCTCCATTCAGTCGGATTGACCCAGGTAACCGCCGTTGTCTCGACCTGCTGGCTGCTTGCCTGGATGTCCGTCTTCTCATAGCGGATGCCGCCGACCACGAACACCGGCAGGCCATTGAATTCGCTCTCGGCGTTGAACTGCAGATATGCGGACGTCGTCTCCTCCTTGATCGAGTGGTCCTCGATCGGCGTCGTGCTGTAGTCGACCGCGATGCGCTGCCCATTCCTGAAGGTCTGCTCGATCGGCCCGAGCACATCTTCGAGATTGACGTCGTGGTAGAACCCCGGGCTGGTGAAACCGGAGAACTCGGAGAGCATTCCGCTGCTGTCGACGCGCCTGAAAATGGAGTCGTCGTAGACGTCCTGGTTACCGCCGTACCAGCCGGCGCCGACCTGCCCGTCGTCCCATTGGCGCACGCGGTACTCGTTCTCCGTCCAGGCGACACCGAACTTGATGTTCGTGAGGCCGGACGTATCGGAGCCGTTGACCCAGTCGCCACCCAACTGCACCTGGGTGACGTCAGCCCGTTGCTTGTCGGCCAATGCGTTCGCAAACAGGGAGTCATAGGCGGCCGCCGTAGGCTCCTCGCCCGGAGCCGAGCCGAGGCAGTTGCCCCAGGTGACGAGCATGTCCGGCACCTGGGCGCCGTTGGTGCTGTCCATGGTCTTCGTGTCCATGCAGACAGCGGCCATCACCGCGTAGACATTGCTGCCGCGGCCAAGGGGATTGGTCTCAGCCGATGAATCGTGGGCGTCGAGGGCGAGCCGCAGGTTGTCCGTCGCCTGCCAGTCCAGGTTGAGCCCGATGGACTGGTTCTCGTTCTTCGAAAACGCGGTCGACGGCTGTGCCGTGTAGTCGCCGGCCCCCGCTCCTACGAAGACGGAGGTACCGTTCTCGTCGATCTCGACCAGCCGCGCGTCACCATCGTTGAACCAGATGCCCGCGCCGAGACTTCTGCGGAGGTTCTCGAATTCAGCGTAGGTGTAGTCGAGGGTCGCGGTGAGTCGGTCGGTCGGCGCGAACTGCAACGACAGCTGGCCGTTGGTGCGCGTCCTCTCAATGTCCGCGATGTTCAGCCCGAAACCGCGCGGGAAGAACTCGGCGATATCCGGGCTGGGCCGGTTGTCGATGACTGTCGCCGAGTCCGGGATCGCCTCCGGCACGTTCTCGCGCCAGAACTGCTCGGGAACGTTGACCGAGACTGCACGGCTGTCACGCTGCTGGTGGGAGAAGAACACACCGACGCCGACCCGATCATCGGCGAAGGTGTTGCTGAATATGCCGGAAATCTCAGGAGTCCAGTCGTCGCCTTTCTCGTTGGTGGTGTCGGTCAACGCCTTGACGCCGAAGCTCGCGACAAGGCCCGGCTTGTCGAAGGGCCGTGCCGTGCGGATGTCGATGGTCGAACCGATACCACCGCTGGGCATCGTGGCGTTGAACGTCTTGTAGACCCTGACGGCGCTGACGCCCTCGGACGCCAGGTTGGCGAAATCGAAGGACCGGACGGAGTTGACGCTGAGGTCGGTGCCCGGCATCTGGCGACCGTTCAGGAGGACCAGGTTGAACTCGGGGCCGAAGCCGCGGACCGTGACCCTGCTGCCTTCATTGTTGTTGCGGTCGATCGAAACACCGGGAATGCGCTGTATGGACTCAGCGAGGTTTGTGTCGGGAAACTGTCCGATGTCCTCGGCCGTAATGGCCTCGACCACGCCCTGGGCATTTCTCTTGGTGTCCATCGACGACATGAGACTGGCGCGAATGCCGGTGACGACGACTTCCTCCAGCATCGGAGCTGCTTCGCCCATGTCTTGCGACAGTGCCGGCGGGATCACGGCGACGCCGAGCGCGAGCGCAATTCCCTGAGCGAGAGGTGTCTTACGAAAGTTCGGCTTGTGCATCGGTTTTGAACTCCCCCGGTTCAAGACTCAATTGGCGTCTGCTTCGGGCTGTCAGGCACACAGCGGCTCGAGGCACGCCGGGGATGACAGCGCAGTCCGTCGCCCTTATATTCAAAGCTGACAACGCTGTCAAGAAACCGTCATCTCCGCGACGCAGACCACTGTGTGGAGCGGCGATGTCGATCGAGGGAGCTCTCAAGTGTCCGGTTTTGCAGTACAAGACAAGACGAATCGCTTGCAGGGGAGGTCGGGACGGGACCAGTTTGCCAGGCCGGACCGGATTCCCCTGACCTGTCAGCGTCACGCCTTCGGCCACGGCGCCGCCTGTCGCCTCGTGCTGGCCGCCGCGCTGTCGCTCGCGATCGCGGGCGCGCCGCTCGCCGCCGAAACGCACGTGGAGGGCCGGACGGAATATCGCGCGCCTCGGGCCGCTATCGCGCCTGTCGTCGATGGGATCGATTCCGACGCAGCCTGGGAGGCTACCCGCTGGCAGGACATCGACCAGCTCTGGCTCGGCCCCGAGTACGAGGACGCCGACTTCCAGGGGCGCTTCAAGGTGGTCTGGACGCCGGAGCGCATCTACCTGCTCGCCGAGATCGTCGACGACATCCTGTTCGACAGCCACCGCGACCCGCTCGTGCAGTACTGGGATGACGACTGCCTCGAGATCTTCCTCGACGAGGACTTCTCCGGTGGTGACCACCAGTACAACCACAATGCCTTCGCCTACCATGTGTCGCTCGACAACCAGGCGATCGACATCGGCACCGACGAGAAGGCTCGCAGCTACTCGCACCACGTCGAGAGCCGCTGGAGACAGCAGGCCGGCAGGCTGGTCTGGGAAGTCGCCATCGACGTCTATGGCGACGACTACCGGGACGACGCACCGGACAACCGTCCGGTAGAGCTGACCGCCGGCAAGGTCATGGGGCTGATGGTCGCCTACTGCGACAACGACGGCAGCGAGCTGCGCGAGAACTTCGTCGGCTCGGAGTCGGTGCCGTTCGGCAAGAAGGATCGCGGCTGGATCGACGCGAACATTTTTGGAAAGCTCGTGCTGGACGAAGGGAAATGAGACCGAAGGAAGAGATCGAGAGGCAGGCCATGGCAGGCTCGAACGCGGTGTCCGGGGAGTTCGTCGACCTGGCGGGCGAGCGACATTACGTCATCCGCAACGTCGACCGGATGCCGCCGTTCCTGGTCAGCGTCATCTCGAGCACCGACCACTGGCTGTTCGTGTCCTCGTCCGGGGGCCTGACGGCCGGCCGGGTCTCGCCGGACACGGCGCTGTTTCCCTACATCACGGTCGACAAGATCCACGACAGCGGCCCGCACACCGGCTGCAGGACGATCCTGCGGGTCGGCAGCGACGGCCACGAGGTCGTGTGGGAGCCCTTCAACCGCGAGCAGGACGGCCGCTTCGCGACCAGACGCAACCTCTACAAGAGCGTCCTCGGCGAGAAGCTCCGCTTCGAGGAGATCAACCACGACCTCGGTCTCGCCTTCCGCTACACCTGGGCGACGAGCGACGACCACGGCTTCGTCCGCGACTGCGAGCTCGAGAACCTGGGCGCGACCCCGGCATCGGTCATGCTCGTCGACGGCTTCCAGAACATTCTTCCAGCAGGCACGCCGGCACTCGTGCAGGCGAACTCCAGCAACCTCGTCAACGCCTACAAGTGGACCGAGCTCGATGCGGGAAGCCGGCTGGCCATGTACGCGCTCTACGCGGGGATCTCCGACCGCGCGGAGCCCTGTGAATCGCTGCGTGCCAACGTCGTCTACGGCCTGGGCCTGGAGGGAGCGACCGTACTGCTCTCGTCGGAGCAGCTCGATGAATTCCGCCGCAGAGGAGCCTTGGTCAGCGAGGATCGCAAGCGCGGCATCCGCGGCGCCTATTTCCTGGGCCAGCGTCTCACGCTTCCCCCGGGCGGCTCGGAACGTTGGCAGATCGTCGCCGACGTCGAGCGCACCCAGGCGCAGGTCGTGGACCGCATCCGGTCGCTGGCCAATCCCGCTACGTTACGCGCGTCGATCCAGGCATCGGTGGCTGCAGGCCGCGACGAGCTCGCGCGCATCATGGCGGCCGCGGACGGGTTCCAGGCCACCGGAGAGGAGGTCGTGGCCGCACACCACTACGCCAACGTGCTGTTCAACGTCCTGCGCGGCGGCATCTTCGCCGACCAGTACCAGGTGACGACGGCCGACTTCGCGCGATTCGTCCGGCACTTCAACCGGGGCGCGCACGAGCGGCATCGATCCCTGTTCTCGAGCCTCGGGACGACGCTGTCCCACGAGACCCTGTTGACGGCCGTGCAGCAGGCCGGTGACCCGCAACTCGAGCGGCTCTGCTACGAGTACCTGCCGATCACCTTCGGACGGCGCCACGGCGACCCGAGCCGGCCCTGGAACCGTTTCACCATCCGGGTGAGGGACGAGGCCGGCGGCCGGGCGCTGTTCTACGAGGGCAACTGGCGCGACATCTTCCAGAACTGGGAGGCACTGACGCTGAGCTTCCCGGAGTTCGTCGAGGGCATCGTCGCCAAGTTCGTCAACGCCTCGACGGTCGACGGCTACAACCCCTACCGCATCACGCGCGACGGCATCGACTGGGA
>Ga0209536_100002137_pt1 | contig 32124 bp, 31 predicted proteins | sample DeeMarSeWOR28_12_FD_187461 | JGI IMG/M metagenome (GOLD analysis project Ga0209536, IMG submission 187461) | Marine sediment microbial communities from White Oak River estuary, North Carolina - WOR-2-8_12 (SPAdes) (version 2) | ecosystem: Environmental > Aquatic > Marine > Intertidal zone >... | reverse complement strand
AAATCTGAGAAAGAAGAACATGCAAAATAAAAAATGGGTTATTCTATGCATTATTGGGGGTATCCTTATGATCTTGGGATCCACCATAGGGAGCATTGCTTTTTTTGAAATGATTTTTGGTTTACTCCAAGGCATTCTTAGTCAATCACTATTAAAAATTGTGGATCTTGTACTGAAAGTTTTAGCTTATATAGCTGGAGGAGGAGGAGTTTCGGTTATAATTGGTGCAATCCTTGTTGGAATCGGAGTCTATCGTCTTGGAAAAATTATCATTGCTATAGGAGCAGGGATTGGTTTAATTGGATTTATAATATACATTATAGTTAGCATTCTGAATGGTTCAATAGCAAATGAACTCATAGGAATAATTATTCAGGCTATTAATGGAGGTTACGGGTTTATAGGAGTACTTCTAACAATTATTGCCCGAACAGGGATGAAAGTGGAAGAAAAAGTAATTTAAATTCTTTTTATTAAATTTCAAAATTTAATTTATTTTTGATTTTACCACTAATACTTTAACTTAGTAGAGAGAAGATTTTTAAGAAATTTAACATTTTCAAATGCAACTAAATGCTACAAATTATAAAAGAAGATTAATTATGGCTAAAGCAGAAGATTTCAAATTGTTTCAAGGCTGTGTAATAGGTAATCGTATTCCCTTTATTGAAGCATCTGCGAGAAAGGTTTTCGATAAATTAGGAATAAAAGTATCGGATGCCGCATTCGCATGCTGTCCTGACCCTGTAGGCTTTAATAGCACTGATCACCTTAGCTGGCTCGCTATGGGTGCTAGAAATCTTACGATCGCAGAACAAGAGGGAAAAGACATTATATCTTTATGTAACGGTTGTTTTCAAACTTTGAAGCTTGTCAATGAAGAACTAAAACATGACGATCATGAAAAAGAGAAAATAAACAAGCTGCTAAGCACGGTAGGGAGAGAATTTAAAGGTACATCCAATGTGAAACATTTTGTAGAAGTATTACATGAAGTCGGTATTGAAAAGATAAAAGAGTTTGTCACAAAAGACTTATCCGGAATCAAGGTTGCTTGTCATACAGGATGCCATTATAATAGGCCCTCAGAAAAAGTGCAGACCGATGACCCAATGAAACCAGTAAAATTACGAGAGATTGTTACTGCAACAGGAGCAATTCCGGTAGACTATGATGAAGAAGTTCTCTGTTGTGGGAATGGTGTTGGCTACGCAGAGGAAGATACTGCCATGCAAATTTTATCGAACAAGATGACAAGTGCTATAAATGCCGGTGCTGAGGCTATGATCGTTAATTGTCCAGCATGTTTCCAACAATTTGATAGCAATCAGAAAAAAGCTGAGAAAATTAATGATAAAACCTTTGGGATTCCGATATTATATATAACTGAGTTATTGGCACTAGCCTATGGAGAAAATCCCGATGATTTGGGGCTTAAATTTCACCGAGTAAGAGCAACCGAATTTTTAGAAAAACATGATCTAAAACAATCCTAAAATTAAATTACCAATTTTCTTCTAATTCTGTTTGCATCATATTTCTTACCTTATCAACTGCCCATATTACAAATTTATAGCAAACGTCACCCCAAATGTTATTTTCGATGTATTCTACAATAACTTTCGGATCACTAAAATCGTAACGACATAAATCTGGGCAGAATATTGAGCCAAATGCTTTTTCAAATTCAGAGCAAAAACTTGCTGCTTTTTGATAGGTTAAAGGAACTAAATTACTTTCCATCTTTTCTTTGCCACCTAAAATTACACCTATTGCGGCACAACCTCCACATACAACCCCGCATGGCCCTGCTTGTCCTGTTTGAGATTTATATCCTCCAAACCCACTTGATAACGGAATCATAATATTATTAATTACGCCACCTTGAATTTCGAGTATTTCTAAGATACTTGTTAATGTAATCTCGGCACAACCTCCTTCAGCAGGATTAGCGGTAGGTAAAAATTTATTTAGCTCTTTCAGCTTCTCATCAAATTTGGCATTAATACCATGTTTTAGATTGTCCTTAATCATAATCAACTCTTTGCTCTTTTCAATCCCAAATAAATTGATTTTTAGATTTCATCAAGGCAATAGTATGCAATTGACAATTATGTAATACGAGCATTTAAATTTTGTGGCGTTCTAGACTTATTTTTAGACTCATCAGTTTTTTTATTCGGTTATTATTAATGATTCTACCTCCGCCACCAGATTCTTAGGTGTCTTTTCCAATGCTGCTTGAGCAGATTTCGGATTTCCTCCTCCCTTACCATCGAATTTTTTAATAATTAGCTGAATTAATTCATTTGCATTTATGGAGTCGCTTAAAGAATTGATTCTTATTTTGTTATTACCCATATTTACAATAATCAGAGAATTTTGAGGAAAATTACTCAACGACCTATTTAGGAGTTTGAAATCTAGATTATACTCAATATAAAATAACGATATTCCTTTAATGACGTTAGTAGGAGAATGTGAAATCGTTTCTAAATACTTGATGACTAAGGAATTTTGCTGTTCTAGTAAATCTTTATTAAGTTCCAACTGTTTATCAAGATAACCTTTTAACTTCTCAATAGAAGTGTTCGTATCATTTGCAAGGTTTAAAATCTCGACATTATTATTGGAGCTTAATAGCCTCGCTTTATTTCCAATATAATAACTAATTTCACTTCCTTTTTTAAATTCATAAATATAAATTGGGCCGATTTCAGATGTGTTTTTAACATGAGTACCCCCACAACACACCAAATCTAACCCTTTTATCTCTATCAGTCGAACTTTAGGCACTTTTGGGATTTTACTCCTTATTATTGAGCTCTTTTTTTGAGTTTCTTCATGTGAAAATATACTCGAGGTTATATTGAGGTTTAATTCTGTTAAAATTTCATTTACTTTATTTAGAATGACATTTAGCTTCTCGTAATTGAGCTTTTGAGAGATTTGAATTGATGCTTCTTCAAACATTATGTTCGCTCGTATGGTATCGATGTCATATTCATTTTTTATGATTGCTGAAATTACATGTTGAGAAGAATGGGTTTTCATTAAACCGTATCGATGGTCCCAATCAATTTCTCCTTCAACTCTGTCGCCTATATGAATTCGATCCTCAAAATGGGATCCCAAATGGTGCAAAATGTCTTCTTCTTCTTTAGTTACTTTATCTACTTTAAAGGTAGACTCACCAACTTTAAGAAGTCCCTTGTCACTTATTTGATTCCCACTTTCCGGATAGAAAAGTGTTTTATTAAGTATAATTCCGTCATTTTTGATTGCTATAACTTCTGCGGAAAATTTTGTTTCATATGCAGTGTCCCAATACAATTTTTTAGTCATTACTAAACAACTCAGAAAAAGATTAATATGAGATTAACAAAATTAATATTTGAACATATTTCAAAGTTAGATAATTTTGATTTATAGAAGGAAGGCGAATTTTTATGATAGAATTTGTAAGAACCCCAGATAATAGATTTGAGCATCTTCCTAACTTCCCTTATGAACCTAAGTATTTAGAGAATCTTAAAGGATTTGAAGATTTAAGGATGCATTATATTGATGAGGGATTTAAAAATTCTGAAGAGATATTCTTATGTCTTCATGGTGAGCCAACGTGGGCTTATTTATATCGTAAGATGCTGCCTATTTTTGTGAATGAGGGTTATCGAGTTGTGGCTCCCGATTTTTTTGGATTTGGGAGATCTGATAAACCTGTTGAGGATGGAATTTATACATTCAATTTTCATAGGAACTCTCTAATAGAATTTATAAAAAAGCTCGATTTAGATAACATTACTCTTGTTTGTCAAGATTGGGGAGGAATTCTAGGTCTTACATTACCAGTTTCGTTCCCCTCAAAATTCAAACGATTAATATTAATGAACACTATATTTGGAACCGGAGATTTTGAAATTTCAGAAGGATTCAAAGCCTTTCGAGACTGGGTGAGTAATACTCCAGATATGAATGTTGGAGACTTGATGCGTAGGGCAACACCAATTTTAACTCAAGATGAGATTATCGCCTATGATGCCCCTTTTCCTGATATTAAATACAAAGCAGGTGTTAGAAGTTTTCCTCAATTAGTCCCAACCAGTTATAATATGCCGGGTGCAGAACTATCAAGAATAGCACGTGATTGGTTCCAAGAAAAATGGGATGGAGAATCTTTTATGGCAGTGGGTATGCAAGATCCGGTTCTCGGGCCCCCAATGATGAAGATACTAAGAGAGATGATTCCAAGATGTCCTGAACCAATGATAATTAAAGATGCGGGACATTTCATACAAGAGTGGGGTGAAATTATTGCGGTAAAAGCTTTAGAAGCATTTAATTTGATTCCAATGTTTCGCCATTAGGATTAATAATATTAATTAGTCAGTAGCTCATTCTGTCCTCTTAAACCAGATAGTTAAAGCTGAGATAATTTAAAATGCCAATTATTACTGTCGAAGGTCCCACACGAGATATAGAAACAAAACGAAAACTCGTCAAAGAATTTACCGACCTTTTTAAAAAAATATATGGATTTCCCGAAGGTTTTGAGCACGTGACTGTGATAATAAGAGAAAATTCTCCTGAAAATGTCGGGGTAAATGGGGAACTTCTTGTAGATAGATGGAAAAAATAGATTTAATCCTTTTTTTTATTTTAAACAACTGAAATTATATCTGTCAATAAAAGAACATTATAAAGAAATAAACAACAACAATCCTCCAAGGAGTATTTCAAATAGAATACTCAACAGACCGCCGATCGGTGAGAGAACTTTGAAGACTTTAAACTTAGGTTTTATGAGCTCGATCCCATTATAGAAGCCAATCAAAAGGCTGCCAATAATTCCTAACCCTCCAATGATTGGTCCAATAATAGGGGGGAGCACTCCATGGGCAACAAACAGGATTGAATATGTGAATGTGCCGATGGACCATAAGATCATTGCCAATGAGAATCTAGAGTTTTTTGTTTGGGAATTGACACGAGCTAAGTCACTCAATGTATTTTTTTCGGCACCAGTAGCATTTGAATAATGTTTTGCTATATTGAGAAGTTTCTTAGAGTATTTTTCATTATAGATCTGGATCAGGCCTTCTCCTATTCGAGGGATTGTCCAAATAAGCCCAAGTATTATGTTATATGGACTAAAAACAATAAACATCATTAAAGCGAGTGCGACGACACAAATATGTTCTATAAGGCCAATTATGATACCAATTTGGAAGTTATTTGGATTCTTGCTAATTTTTTGTAGCCAAGTATCTAAATCAAAATCACCAAATTCTGATCTATTGCCAAATAATGCTATTGGGATGTTTAAAACTAAAATAAACAGAAAGAGAAAACCTGTTACGAACATTTCAATATTCATGGGAAATCCTCCAACTTATCCACCATTATTTTATTCTTCTCTTAAATTTTATAATTATTATAATAATTTCTTATTAAGTTTTTTTTTTAGGGACTACATTTATTACAACATTTCCTACTTTTTCCCCCTCTTCAACAAATCTGTGAGCTTCGGGAATTTGTTCCAATGAATATCGTCTACCTATGACTGGTGTTATTTCTCCCGCCTTAATAAGTTCCATGAGAAATCTTAATTGTTCTAACCTTTCTTCTGTGTTATCCATATTCCTATATATAAATTTCTTATCGTTTCTCTTTGCTTCCCTTTTCTCGTGATTAATCAACGACATCTTAGGATTAGCTAGTAGATAGATTCCATTTTTATTTAACGAATTTAAACTACGTATAAACGAAGTTTTGCCAATTACATCAAAAATAATGTCGTATGTCTCACCGCTTTCAGTAAAATCCTCTTTTGTATAATCAATTACTTTATCAGCTCCAATAGATTTCATTATTTCTAAACTTTTGGGATTGCCTATCGCGGTTACGTGGGCTCCATAATGTTTAGCAAGCTGAATCCCAATTGTGCCTATACTTCCAGAAGCTCCAATAATAAGCATTGTTTGGCCTTTCTGAATGTTTGCTTCTCTAAGATAATGAACTGATTCAAGTCCCCCTAAGGGGATAGTTGTTGCTTCTTCATAGGACATATTATCTGGTTTTAGTAATATCGTGCCATCTTCGGGCAGACATACATACTCAGCATAGGCACCAAAATGAAAATCTGTCATAGCGAGTACTTGGTCACCTTTTTTAAACTGGGTTATCTCACCACCAATTGATTCAATTATCCCAGCTAATTCCTGTCCTAAGATAGAACGTTTCTTTCTTGGGCCCCTAAATCCCGTGGCCATTCTCATTAGGAATTTCAAAGCTCCTGAAAATTGGAGACCTCTCATCTCGCAATCTCCCATTGTAACTGTTGTCGCATGTATTTTTATCAGAACCTCATTGTCCTTAGGAATTGGTTTCTCAACCTCCTTGAGCTGAAGAACATCAGGAGGTCCGTATTTTGTACATACAATCGCTTTCAATTTCTTTCACCATTTGAACTATAAAACTATATAATTACTATGCTATTAGTGTTATCAAATAAGAAATCGCATAAAAAACAGTAAGTGCATTAAATAAAAGACTTACTGTTATCAAAAGTTTATCATAAGCCTTCATACCCTTCATTCCAAAGATATTGAAACCAATAAAGAATGTGGCTACTATGGCGTTTACCCAGCAATTTATAGGATAATATAATATCAAGGAAAGAACCACCATAACAATCGGGATCACCATTATTATTGCCATTCCCAATAAGATTTTCTGAGTCATTGGTTTACCTTCAATTTCTCCTGGTTTAAAATCCCCCGAAAATATTCGCAACACATCACCTAACAGATAACACAACATTGAAGCAGTCCAAATGACTGCAAACATTATCTTTAGATCGACCATTCTTCTATCATAACCTCTACTGTACTATTATTTTCCATTGTTATCATTTTTTTTTCTTAAAAAGATGAATGGCATTCCTCTCGGATAGGGCAAGTTGGACATTTTACACGTATCATATATAAATAATTTCCTGCCACCACAGCGATAAATCCGATTAAAGCTATTACCGCAAATATAGAGAAATCGATAAAAAACGAAATTATAATGAGCACTATAGGTAAAAACCATATTAAGAACATTAACAATGCCCAATTTTTTTGCCCTACATGCATATGTAAATGTGATTTACTCCATTTATCTACTGATAATAGTTTCTCAACCGTCTTCCTTTTCTCTTCATCTACTATAGTTTCTTTAACTTTGAAATAACAATATTTACATACTGTTAATGGCATTACTAAGAAATAAAACAAAATAGAATAGATTAAATAACCCATAGCACCCCAAAAATTAAGATAATATATGCCCCAAGTACCCATTCCTATCAGAACTAAAATTATCAAGAGAGGTACAGGTTTATAGAAAGGACACTTTGGGAAAATTTTTAAAATAAATAGCTTAGAATCCTTTTCCTCCGCCATTTTTTTTCACGATCATCTATAATTAGTTATTTTTTCTTAATCAATGGTGATAATGGAATTAATTAGTTATAATAATTAATATTATTTTAGATATATAACCAAGAAATTTAAAGTATTTTCCCAAAGAGGTTGAATCCTTCAACTTTTTCTATCTTAACATTGACAAATTCCCCAAACTCACCATCATAATCTTCTAAGAGTACATTCTTATATGCGAAGTTTCTACTAAAAGTTTGACTAACTTCAGTTCCACCATGCAATACCAATACTTCTCCTTCCCAATTTTTCCAAGAATCGTTGATATGGGTTAAACTATTTCGGAAGACATTTGATAACCTAATTGATCTTTCTTTTATTGTTTTACTGTTTAGTTGTTTCATCTGTTTTGCTTTTGTACCAGGTCGAGGTGTAAATTTTGAAATATTTAGGATTTCTGGTTTTTGCCATTTTATAAAATTTATCGTTCTAAAGAAATCATATTCGGTCTCACCAGGAAATCCACAAATTATATCGGTAGATATTGTAAGGTGAGGAAACTCGTTTCTTAGTATATCGATTTTATTAACAATATCTTGTATTGTATATTTCCTTTGCATTCTCTTTAATACGACATCACTACCCGATTGAACGGGGATATGTAGAAAATTGTATACTTTTGGGAGATGGAAAATTGATATTAATTGATCTATATTCTCAATAAGGAAACTTGGGTTTACCATTCCGACCCTCAAGAAAAACTCATAATCTAAATCATTTATTCTGGTTATTAAATCAGATAAATGGACGCCACTATGCTCATAAGTACTACAATCCTGAGAAGTTAGATAGATCTGTTTAATTCCTTGTCTTAATTGATGTTCTACATTTCTTATGATGCTCTTTGAGTCAAAACAATTCAATTTTCCTCGTGCATGCTTTACACAACAATATGTACAAGAGCCCAAACAGCCTTCTGAAATAGGTATGATCCCAGTAATTTTCCCTGGAGAATGAGTAATTAAAATTTCAGACTTATCAATCTTAGAATTTGATTTATAAATCAAGTTTTTCTTTCCTTTTGAGATCTCCCTAAGTATATTAGGAAGTTCCTCTAGATTGTCAAGATCAATAATTGCTGAAAAGGAAGGAATTACCTTCCTAATAATATTAATATAATCAGGGGTAATATGGGGTAAACAACCCGCAATTACAATATGCTTCTCTGGGGTATTATGATATAATTCATGTAGATTTTTTAGACGCTTTTTTATCTTGTTTTCAGTCTGTTCCTTTACTGCACACGTATTAATGATTAAAAATTGAGAATTTTGTAAATTGGTTTGAGAATATCCGGAATTAATCAATATATTTGAGATTATGTAAGTATCTGCTTTATTCGATGCACAGCCATAAGTTTCAATATAAAAAGAATTCTCACGCAAGGATAGGTCAAATAAAAAGAATCTAATAATATATATATATAAAATGGAGTTGATTATTAGGTAATAAAAACATATTTAATTAAAATAATCTTTCATTAAAAAACACATAAAACAATTGAAGTTGGGTAGAAATGTCATCAAAGATAATATATTCTTATTGCAATGTATGTAAACAAGAAGTTGAGACTCCTGACAAGAAACCTTTAACTAGGATACAAAAGATAATTTGGACTATTGTTATCGTTGCTACAATTGGAATAGGAGCAATTGTTCTGGCAATTTATTACTCGTCAAGACCAAAGGAATATTGTCCGGAGTGTCACACAAAATTAGTAAAATCTGATGAACCTTTTGAGAAACTTAAGAAGAAACCAGAAGATATGACTCCAAAAGAAAAAGTGTTTGATAAAGCGGGAATAAAGGAAGAAGAAAAACCAAAAAAGAAGCCTACTCGAAAGAAACCAACAAAGAAGACTGATAAGGAAGAGGAAAAGGTGATCTGCCCATATTGTGGTGAGGAGCTAGAGGAAAAAGTTCCAACATGCACTTACTGTCAATCTGTTTTAGATTGGTAAAACTATAATTAATATATAATAGATAAAAATTTGATTAAATTACAAATATAATAAAAATATATAGTCGAAAAACCAATTATAAAAATATAAATTTTTAATCACCCAAGAATAACAAAATTAAAAAATTAAAGGTTGATGAATATATGCCAAGAGCAGGTAGAAAAGCCCCTGACAGAGAAGCTGATCCATTAGATGCATATAGTACTTGGGATCTGCGGTTCGCCAAACTTATATATTATGGGTTCATTCTCGCAGCAGTTGTATTAGTCCTCGGAATCTGGGCACTTATCCTTACAATCATTATACCCGGAGGAGCGTGGGATGTATTTTTAACGCTTGATTTAGGATACCAAATAGCTATTATAGCAGGTGCAGTTACTGGCCACTTATTCCTATTAGTCCTCTTTTATACTCTTTTCCGTGGAGGGATGGTCAGATTATGCCAAACTCTTTTTAAGGATCGCCTTGTTGCCAAGAAGTGGGAAGACTATTATGGTTTGAGGATGCTCGTCGGTATTGCACTTATTGGACTCTATATAACTCTCTTAAGCCTTCTTATTGGGTTGCTTCCAACTGTATTCTTTAATACATTATGGGATTTATGGTTATGGATGCTAAGAGAATTCAATATTGGACACTGGATCTTATGGATTGGATTCTTGATATTACTTTTTGTAGGGATCATCTTTATTGGGCTTGCATTATGGAACCGAGGAGTATTTTGGGTTCTTAGCCATGTGAAAGAGATCGAAGAAGAAATCGAGATCGAGGAACAAATTAAAAGGGAAGCTATAAAAGGCGCAGACGAAAGAACACTGAGATCAATTTATAAAAAAGAAACGGGGCAAAGGGCGGTTATTAGAGGTAAGGAAACAAGAGGATACAAAGCTTGGAAGGAAAAGCTAGGAGTTAAATAATCTCATTACTATTTTTTTTTATTTTATTACATTTTTAACTGATTGATTAATTTTGAACTTATTATTTTTTTCATAGATTGGAATGAGCTAGTTTCTCGTAACTTTCAACTAGGGAAATTGAAAATGATAGAAAGCTTTAGATGCATTATAATTTACCAGTTTATCATTCTTAATACTTTTTTCTTCTACAATCCATCCTAAAAGAGTTAAAATTAAAAAAAATATCATTCTGAAAAACTTTTTAAACGACAACAGATATAGTATAGAAAAAAGAACTTTAATTATAAAAAATGAATAATTATAACCTAATCCCCAAGAAATTCTATTATGTTATTTTAGATGGTACTTCTTATGAAATAGGTCAACAGATTGCGGATTTACTGTATAGAGATAACAAGTTACCACAACAATTAGTTACATCTGGGAACACTGATCCTCAAAAACTTGGATTTAATAATTTTAAAGAGATTCAGGCATTTATGGAAGAATTTTGTCCTGGAATCAATGATGAAATGCAGGGATTAGCTGACAGTCTAAATGTAAATGTGAAGAACATATTTTATTACGACTGGATCTTATCTGGACCACCAAGTATGTTTGGTTGTACACATTTCTCTGTACTGGGGAAAGCAACAACAGATAATCACACTTTAACTGGTCGCAGTTATGAGTGGAATGAGGATCAAGAAGATTTTGTGTTATATACAACTCGATTAAAGGGAAAACCAAAGCACATTGGATTTTCAGGATTGACTTTTGGTCGAGCTGAAGGTCTAAACGAGTACGGTCTGACAGTAACTATGAGTAATGGGGGAATTTTTGGAAAAAAGCTTCAGAACAAAAAGGGATTTATATTTTGGTTAGTAATTCGTGCTCTCCTTGATAACTGTAAAAACGTAGAAGAAGCAACTAAATACATCAAAAATATACCTATCTTAGGGTTTTTTAATTTTATAATTTCGGATAAGGAGAATGTTTTATTAATCGAATGTGCTGATGGTGTAAAAGGATTTAATAAAATTGATAGGAAATCTGAGGAATACTATATTTGTTCAACAAACTCATATACACTTCCTGAAACCGTAAAATTCAATAAGTATAATATCCCAATTCGATTAAATGGTTCCAGTTTTCGTAGAAGTTTCGTGGGAAATGCATTGAAACAAGATTATCCTGAAATTAACGTTGAAACAATTCGCAAAACTTTATCAAAAAGTATCCCTCAAGGTGTTTGTGGTCATTGGTATTCAGATGGTTTTGGTACAAATTGGTCTCTTATTATTGATAATACCGATCCACATATAGAAGTCTGTTTTGGTGCTCCTACCCATAATGAATGGAGGATAGTTGATTTTGATGCTCCTATAGGAATTCAAGAGTATGATGTGATTTTCCCTGATACCCCAGCAGCAAACTGAAGATCTTTCAAACTCATTCTTTTTGTTGATCCCAATCATCTATTACTTTATTATACAAAGAAAAAGAAAAAATAATAATTGAAATAAAAAAGTTTTTAGTTTTTGGTTAACGTCTCATCATCCTAGGATTTTTAAATAAATCAAGCTCTTGTTTTGGAGGTTTAAAGTCTGAAGTTGCTGTCTTTTTCATTTTTTTATACAAAACTTTAATTAATTTTTCAGCATCATGCATAAAATTACAGATGCAACCAAATAAGATCATATAGATCACAAATGTTTTATCTTTCGCGTAGATTTCATCATATATTTCAATTTCAAAGTTTTTCTGAACGCGCTGACCATCAACACGTGCAATTTTTTGATCTCCGAGGTAAATATTATAATTTCTGCCAGGTCCAATTACTCCTTTTGCTAGGACCATCTGGAGTTTATCATCTTTTTGTTCTGGGATTAATGGCCATATCCATCTTGTTCCTGCCAATCTCCAACTCCTTACAACCCGTATCAGATTAAGTGTTTTAGGAATTTGCATAAAGAATACAGGCGCAGGGTGTTTAATCTCAAAACTTTGAATTAGTGAATGAGTTCCGCTTAATTCCATGCCTCCTTTAAAATTACCACCCTTAGGTGAACCATCCATAGTTTCCTCCATTATAGTAAAGATCCTACAGACTAACCTCTTTTTCTCATCGGGATTTTCTTCCCAATCTTCCTTGCTAAAGGCAATGATATACTTCTTCTTATCATCAATCTCAACTACACCTTCTATATCGAAGTTCTTAGAAAAATAACGGGTTTTTGCTTGATATTTGAGCTGTTGGTGGATTCCTAATTCCTCATCATGTAGCCTTGTACGCCAAAAGTTGACTTTCATCTTCTTAAAAACCGCCCTTTTAGGTTTTGTAGGTTGGACTGGTGCGGTTTCTTTTTTGGCTGGTGCCTTTGGTTTCGTTGCCGCCTTTTTCACTGCTTCTTTAGGCGTTGTTTCTTCTTTCTTCGGTTCTTCTTTTGCAGCTTTTTTTGCCATATCAATCACATAGTAATTATTAATTTTAAAATTCGTGATGTGTTAACTTTAATTTCAATAAGATTCCTTATAATTTTTACTTTAAAGAGTTAATAATTAGATTATATTATTCCCTCTTTATCTTTTTGGATAAGCGATTTCGGATCGTTTAATAATAAAAGACTTCTCAAGATCACAAGCTATTCGCTTTGCAATTTCAAAAGGTATTCCTATTGATAAGTAATCTTTCGGAAACCAATAATTGCCCGTCGGGTCAGAGGGGCCAATAATAATACAATTTTTTGGACCTCCTCTTGCGATACTAGTTGGAAATGTAACAAAAGATGCACAAGACGGCCCCCAAGGGATTTGAATATTAATTGCTTTCTCTGGTCGAAAATGTGTCAAAGAACACAAATTTCTAATTTGCTCAGATATTCCGAAGCATATAAATGCCTTTGCATCGATATCATGATCATTTACAGTATCGCATTTCTGAATTATAGTACATTTCCCGAGGGGTGTAATTTTCCCTATTGAACTTAATTGCTTCTCTGCTAAATCTGGATTTGCTATTAAAAATTCTGCTGCACCTTTTCTAAAGACCTCTGAACCAGTTGATAAAAAATATTTCAACATAGGCATAAAACCTCTATAACCAAACCAAGCTTGCCCTCCCGGACAACAGCCCTCTAAATTATCATCTCCAATATAAATTGCCTCAATATTTTTCTGGGTTGACAGGCTAAAAATAGCGTTTGCAATGCAACGATTCATTTTTTGTATTTGAATCGCGTTTATAGGTGGTTCTTGTGAACCATATACGCATAATACATCTGACTTTAACCTCCCTGCTTCAGCTAAATTGATCCCAATTTCTTTAATTGTTAAATCTTTCATTATCAACTCACATAGTATAAAAGAAAAATCTACCAAACATTAACTTAACACTATTTAATGACAAACTTAAATTTAATAATTTTAAGTAAATAACTCAAAATTTGTACTTTTGATTTTGAATATCTTCATAGATTTCCGCTTCTAATGGAGTATATTCTGACTCTTCTGGTAACATAACATATATAGAATCATCAGTAGTTTTTATATCGAAGCCCTCTTTTTTCAATTTCACTTTTTTCAGTTTGAAAGTCGCCGTAGTTTTCAATTCAGACTTAAGTCTGAGAAACACCGGAACACCATAAGGAGGTAGATTTTTTCTTAAAAGATCTGCCAATTCCTTTAAATTGAAATCATTAATTGACATGGTCGGAACAATGGCAGCCATTCCTGCCCTCCCATCTGCACCAGGTATCTTAACACCATAAACAGTTGAAAAGGATACTTGGTCGAATTTATTAACTATCTTCTCGACTTCGGTGGTTGAAATGTTGTGTCCCTTCCATCGAAAAGTATCTCCAAGACGATCTACAAATTGAGCGTGGTTATTTCCAATATCTCTCATTACATCTCCTGTATTAAACCATGTGTCCCCCTCTTTCAAAACATTATGGAATAATTTTGCGTTAGTTGCATCTTTATCTGTGTATCCTCTGAATACTGCTGGACCAATTTCAAATAATAATAAACCAGATTCGTTAATGTCGACACGCTCCATAAAATCCTCTTGATTTCTTATAGGGCTCTCTTTTTCGGGATCAAATTTGACAATTGCATATGATCCCAAACAACACCCTACAGTACAATCAAAGTTCAGAAAATTGCCAAAACTCCCCACTGCCTCGGTTGCTGAATAATATTCTGCAATTTTGGGAATATTGAATCGTTCTTTGAATTCCATCCATATTTCTGGGCGAAGGCCTGCTCCAATAACCATCTTTACGGGATTATCCGCATCATTTGGCTTAGCGGGTTGATTTATGAGATATCGACAAACTTCCCCAATATAATTAAAAGCTGTGGCATTATATTTACGAATATCATCCCAAAAATTGGTAACACTGAATTTTCGTCCTAAAGCTATCGCTGCGCCTCCACCAAAAGTAGTGGCACATCCTACTCCTAAGGAATTCGAATGAAAGAGGGGAAGTGGCACATACATAGTATCTTCAGTAGTTAATTCAAGCATCATTTGCCCAATTAAATAGTAGGATGATACCATTGTAGTGTGTGCAAATATTGTAGCCTTTGGGAAACCTGTTGTGCCAGAAGTAAAAATATAGGTAATAGGATCTGAAGTTTTCACTTCTTCAGTTGTTGGGGGATTATCACTAGGAAAATTTTTAATTTCTTCAATTAGATCAGAAAATCCTTCCGGGGTTGATACCAATCCTTGATCAGCTACAAAAAAAAGGCTTTGAACCCGAGATAAATCGAGATCTGACTTTACTTTGTTAAAGGCATCTAAACACCACTCATCGACTATAATAAACTTTCCAAGAGTAATCCTTAGACTATGTAACAGAGAGTCTTCTCGCTGATCTATATTGATTAAGGCAGTTATTGCCCCAATTTTACCAATTGCAGTTACAATAATTAGAAATTCTGGTCGATTGGTCATCATCAATTCAACAACATCCCCCTTATTCAAACCCACTGAGATGAAGTAATTGGCATAACTGTTGGCCCATTCATTAAACTCCTTATATGTAAGTGCAGTATCTTCAAATTTAATCGCGATATTATTAGCATACTTTTCTGCATTTACTTCAACCAGGCCTCCCCATGAGACTTTATTTTCCTCAATCTTTTTCAAAACTTCTGCAAAGAATGCCCCATGTTTTCCGAAAAATTCTGCCATTCGTTTATTAAACTCATCCTTAGGGATAAGATCTGGCTCTTTCGACTTTGGTATTTCTAACATATTTACCCTAATTTAATTGGTTTTAATAACAAATTTAGTACTCAGAATTCTCTTTTGAAAAAAGAAAGTTAACTAAATTGGTTCTCTGTAGTAATATTATAAGAGATAAATAAATTTATATCTTTTGCAATTTGAAAGAATAAAAAAAACCGTAAAAATTTTTGTTTCGTAATTCTTTAGGGTCTTAGGACTTACTAAGATCAAAGGTTATTTCACATTTATCCGAATCACAGAATTTTTCTCCGATTTCTCTATCTTGGGTATCATCTAGAGATAACGGGCTAATTTTAGTAATCATTTTCTCATATTGTTCTTTAGTAATCTCTTCATAGGGGGCTTGTTTATATCCATGTTCTTTTATAGGTAAAAAACTCGCACTCTTAAGCTTATCCTCATAGCATTCAAGCACATGTTTTACTTGATCTGCTTCCTCTTGTCTGAAAGTGATTGTGATCGATACTTGATTATCTGACCATAACTTTTGGTATGCTGCTGCGTTTTCTGCTTGTTCCCAAATAGATACTTCATTTTTTGAGCGGTCAAAATACTTTTCATGGATAGGGAATTCCGCAGTAACTGTATTAGGTGAATATAGATCATCTTCAATTTTATATCCCGCATTTCTTATGGGTCCAATCAAATCTGAATTCTTTGAAAGTCGTATTCTTCTAATGTAATATTCTGAATGTGGATAATGAATTCCTGGAGGGACACCTGGCAATAAACTCACCGTACCACTAGGCTTAACAGTTGTGATTTTGATACTTTTTGGAATGCAGAGCCAATCAGAATAATCATTATCTAACTCTCGTAAATACTTATAAGCCTTATCGCACCAGTCGAGTATTCTTCGTCTTCCATGTTTAACAAAGGCTTCAATAATCCCAGTTTGAGAGATTCCCATTCTTCGATTCTTAAGCATTACAGCATTAGTTTCTTGCCAATGCGTATTTACTAATGTCACTGATTTTGAATAGAGATATGCATATTTTAATGTCTCCTGAAATTCTTCATAACTTTCATGTCGAGAGGGAAATGTTTCTACAAGACAGCAGAGTTCAAAAGACTCTAATGTCTGTTCTCCGCATGGATTCACTCCAGCAGCTTTTTTATCTTTATAATCGGGAGGATCACCCATTCTAGAGTATGCTTGAGCGTTGTCAAGCCAGAAAACACCAGGTTCTCCATTAACAGCAATTTGTTTTGCGATATATGTATAATCTAATCCTTTAACAGCAAAAATAGAATTGTTACTAGCCCATCTGTGAGAATATAAAGCTTCTTCATCTTGTTTTGACGTAACAAAGTCTAAATCAGTCGGATCTCCTAAAGCGATTTCTGCACTACGTCGAACATTACCCGCCACAACACACTTCCCAATATGATTCATTATATCAAGAATATCTACAGACGTAATCAGCTGATCTATTCTTTTTTCAAGGATTTTTTGGATTTCCTCATACATTTCTTTCAATGGACCTGGACCTGAGGCAATACCACCGAAACCGCGAATAGGTTCACCAGCAGGTCGAATCCTGCTAAAATCAAAAGTTGGAACTTTATTACCGAGAAAAAAGGCTTCAAGAAGAAGTTTTAATCCCTCAACCCAACCTTCTCGTGAATCTTCAAGTTCAAAATCAAAGTTTCCTTCTTGTGGTTTTAAGATTTTTATTTTTCCTGCGCCCTTTGTATCAAATCCTACACCCACTCCTAACATTAGCGCGTCCATAACGAATTCAAACGCTTTAGAATATTTTAAATTAATGTCTTCAGTAGATGCGAATCCACAATTGTTCAAAGACATTGAACCATGACGTGCGATGAATTCTGTCCCCATCATCCACAAACCTCGACCTGGTGGGGAGAATTTAAAATTCCAGATCTTTTGAAACATTATTTGTGCACTTTTTTGGGCTTTCTCGTCACTCCATGGGAGACTCAGTTTCACACAATGTTCTTTTTGAACCGAATAACATCCTTCAACCACTCTTTTCAGCGTTTCCCAAAATTCTTCCTTACGGTTTTCATCCTCGATAATACGTGCGTATGTGCGTTTATAGGTTATATAACCGATGGGGCCCCAATCTGGTTGTTTTCCTTTAAACTGGTTTAAAAATTCTTCATCTAATTTAAAACCAATACTGTCTAAGATAATTCCGCGAGCAAATAGGTTTCTGTATTTAAATAAACCTCGCTGGGTTAATTCAACGCAAACTAATTCCCGAACGTAGTTTGTCGTAATTTCTTTTAGACCTAACCCAATTATAGTTCTAATGACATTTTCTGCTACTTCTTCAGTAATGTGCATATCGAGTCCTGTCTCTTTATTTAGGACTCGAGCGATACTATCCGCTTCAAATTCTTTCTTTTCACCCTTTGAATTAACAACGCGCTTAGGGTATAAATCTGTTAACGAAAACGAATTATCGGTCATGGTAATCATCCATTTTTAAAGGAAAAATTAATTTGGGAATTTTATCGGCTCTATTTTCAAATCTTTAAATTAAGTGCCTTAACCGTTTCTATAATTTAATTGATTCTTCTAATATAAAATTATTGCGGGTTTATTATTAACTATTTGAGTAACTTCTCTGCTGTTTGGTATTTGACAATGATGTAAATCTATGGAATATACACATTTCTGTACATTTATGTTTATTGATTTTAGTCTAAAAATCTTAGATAATTTTTTGTCGATGCAATATCTTATTATTTCCATAATTTTTTTTAACCAATATAAATAAAAAAAGTGGTCAAAATTATTAAATAAAAATAAAATATGATTAAATAGAATTTTAGATTTATATTTCTATGAAAGAGATAAAGTTAGCACATATGAGTAAAAGCTAACTATTTATTGAAAGAATGAACTGTATTCGATGCGTAAGGATAAAATAACATTAACTGAGTAATCTATCCTGTTTTTATTATGAAAATCGGCTATCCCTGTATAAATTTAAGCTTAAATTGCAGAAGCAGTAGAACATTTCGATTAAGGAATTATTCTGAAAATAAATTAATAGAAATAATTCAAAATAATTTAAACTGCTTAAAGAGAATTTTAGAATTTAATTATGATAATAAAATATTATTTTTTAGAATTACTTCTGATTTAATACCCTTTGCCTCTCATCCAATTATGACTTTTAATTGGCAAGATTATTTTAAATCAGAATTCAAAGAAATTGGTTTATATATAAAGGAAAAAAATATGAGAATAACCTTGCACCCCGGTCAATATACAGTGCTTAACTCAAAAAATGAAAAAGTTGTAGAAAACAGCATAAAAGAATTAAAATTTCACACAGAATTACTGGGATTATTAGGGTTAAATTCCACCGCAAAAGTAGTAACCCATGTGGGGGGTGTTTATGGTGATAAGAAGAATAGCATTAGGAGATTTATTACTAGATATAAAGAACTTACCGATAATATTAAGAAACATTATGCTATTGAAAATGATGAAAAAAGTTATTGTTTAAGTGACACACTTGTAATAAATGAATCGACGGGAATTCCTATTATTTTAGATTCATTTCACCATTCTTGTTATAACCAAGGAGAAACAATTCTCGAAGCAATTGAAAAAACAAGTAATGTATGGAAAGAGTATGATGGCTTACCAATTATACACTATAGTTCCGCAAATCCAACTAAGGGTAAATTTACCCATGCAGAAGCTATCGATATGAACCATTTTAAACGGTTTATAAAGAGAACAGAAAAATATAATTTTGATATAATGCTCGAAATTAAGAATAAGGAGAAGAGTGCTTTATTGGCAGTAAAAAGTTTATTGAAAGATAAAAGGTTTAATCAAAATAAAATATGATTATATAGAATTTTAGATTAATCATAACTATGACGGTAATAAAACTTGCCCAAATGAGTGAAGAAGAAATAACTACAGCCATTAATTCTCTTAATATTTGCAGAATTGCTTTCATTGATGGTAATTTTCCCTATATTTCTCCATTCCAATATGTGTGCATTAATAATAAAATGTTCTTCCATTTCACTGATTACGGTAAAAAAAAAAAAATACTGGAAAAGAATTCAAATGTATGTGTCTCAATTGAAAAGTTTGAAACTGATTTAAGTAAATATTATTTTGTTTCAATGCAGGGGACACTTAGATTAGTAGAAGATAACCAGCTTAAAAATCATGCTATGAGGAAGATGGCTGAATTAGCAAGAAAAAATTATTCAAAAACTTTTCTATTGGCTCATGGTTTTGAAAAAGAAGAAGACTGGAAAATTTTGGTCTCTGAAGATCAAATTATTTATACGTTAGAAGTTGTTAATAATCCTATTGGGCTAAAATCTACTTAATAATCAATCTCGTTATTGGCTAAGTTTAATATATTTAAGATGAATTATTGGTCTTTGAAATATCTTTTCACTTAAGCAAGAGTTTTCAAGATTAAATTGGGCTAATTATGATTATTTTAGTCAAGTTTTTATTACATATAATGGCCATTTTTTCAAAATACCTTTAGGATTTTTCCCTTTCCTTACATTATCCAATATTTTTGAGCGAGTTGCTAAAAAGTCTACGGGATTTTCATCAATCAATTGAATATCGATTCTTTGATCTGAGAGAGCTTCTTTAAACTTCTCATCTTTAGTACATTTCAACAAATTCTTCTTATAACTTTTTAATTTTGAGCATTCCTTCAGTTCATTTGTAAGAAGAATTAACCTCCATCGCTTTCCTCCATCTTTTCCCTCTTCGATCAACAGCATAGCATCGAAGTCTAAATCACATTTATTTATTAAACAATTAAGTAAAGTTCGAGGATTATAAATTTCATATTGATCAAAACTAAAAAAATCCCCCGCATAAACCTTAAATCTTTTTGGTAGATATATTTTTCTCGAAATTTTTATTGGATACCTTAATTGGAAACTTGACCGTAAAATCCTCCCTGCTATCTGGGGGAGGGCTTCTTGATCAACTACTTCAATAACATCACCAATCTCTAGATTAATATATGCTTTAGACATGCTAGTTTTCGATATTAGGAGATTTCCTCTTTTAATATCAGTTTCAGATATAAATTGTTTCCTCCTACTATTTTCGATCACAGGAAGAGTCAATGGAAATACATTCATAAAATCATTCACTATTTGACCCTCTTGATTCCTCTCGATACTGGCAGCGAAAGGACCAATTTCAGAAGCCACATATAAATTAGTAAATTTTTCTTGCCCCTTTTCCCATTTCATAAACGTTCGGATTAATTTCCAGTCATTTTCTGAAAGTGAACTTACACTAAAGACAAGTGTAGCCTTAGATAACTTTTTTGAGAGCTTTTGCTGAATTTCCTTTACTGCTTGGTCAATTCCTTTACGTTTTATTTTTGAAATTAAAATCTCTGACTTCTCATCAAGAGGTCTCTCTAATAATTTGAGAGACTTATTTATGCCCAATTTGAGTTTTCTGATATCTGCCCATCCGAGGATGGTTGCTGAGGGAGCAGAAATTGCAGAGACATTCTTTAATGATAAGATTTTGGAAATTATATCAATATCTTTAGCCTTCCTATATTCATAAAATGTATATGAGAGAGGTTTTAATAGTGAAAGCATTAATCGCTGGGAAAATTCAGAAGAATAGAGTGAAAGATACTTTATATTTTCATGAATTTTTATCCCATCCATATTTAATCTTGAAGGTACGAAGATTACAACAGAGGAATCTGAATTTAACCCACTAGACTCAAAGATAGCTTGCATACCAGGGGCCCAATATTTTTGAGCGACTTCCTTTGACATGTGGAACCATTTAAGGGCAGCTAAACTACTGTTTGTAGTTCCAGAACTATGACAGACAACCAAGGGTTGAGATTCCTTATCATTTTTAATATAGTTATAAAGATCAATAGAAAGTGATTTACTATGGGTTTTTTCAGTGCCCAACCTCTCAAATAAATCAGGAATGGATGCTAATCCGGAGTTTTTTAAGACTAGTTCAATATATTCTTCTTTTGAAGAGATATTTAACCATTTTTTCCAATCGGTTAGTCTGAGATTGCTAAATTGCTCATCAAAGATATCTTGAGTTTCTAAATCAAAGTCGTTTTGAATCAATGTATAATTTGTGTTATGGTAATTATCTTTTTAAAATTCTTGGAAATAAAAAAAAGTTTTTCTGTTCTTCTATATTGGTATAGGATTATGAATGATAAATTTCGTTTATTCTTTAATAAATTTGATGGAATTCCCTTGTTCTGTTGGTGAAGTACTCGTCTCAGCGTTTAATTCGTTAATTAATGCAAGAACTTTCTCTTTCACTGGAATATATGATGAATGATTCCAAGATTCCAATTTGGGAAAAATTGATGACATAAAAAACGAGGAATCCAACCTGAAAGCTTCTTCTATGATGTTTAAATATTCTGACTCCGTTATTTTCTGGTATTCTTTGCTTTTCCTTAATTGAAGCAAAACACTTAGAATATATTTACGCTTCATTTTTGGATGACTCTCTGTCTCATCTATTTCATGGAGAAGGTCAATAACTTGATCGGTATTTTGGCTTAACATTTCAAATATATTATTTATATGATGTTCACTGTTTGCTCCAGTGGGTTTTATGGAAATTAAGACGGTGCGTTCACCTAATTTTAAAGCATACTTTACACTCCCAAAAAGTATAGATAATTCCCTATGGTTCCTAATAGGAAAATCATAGCCATACTGAGGGGAGCTAGCCTCAATCGATCTTCTGCTTTCGTCCCTTCGAGAACCACCTGAAAGCGACCATATTAGGGATCCTCCCCAAACCCACGTACTTAGTTTGCGACCACCACTTACTTTGAGAATACCTTGAGCGATAATTCTGTAATTGGTAAGGAATATAGTTCCAGAATTAATTGATATCGTTATGGGAGCAGAAGCCATCTTAATCTTTCCTGTTGCTGATTGCTCAAAGACATCTTGCTGTTTTAAAGTCCCTTCACATTGGTAACGGATCTCTTCTCCCTCATATAAACAATATTGCTCAATTACATTTCTATCCAGTTCTAATAAAATGTTTCGAGACCGTTTTAACAATCCTTTCCTCATATCTGAATACAAAGAACCCATAAAATATTCAGGATTTGCTTTGAAAGTCTCTCCTATTATATAAAAAATATCAGTTTCGTCAAGAGTAGAGAATTTTTTCTTATTTAATAAATCCATCAAATATGATAGAATTTGTTTTTTGGATGGAACTGAATTTTGAAGTTCCCTTTGAATATCAACTAAAATTTGATCTTTTTCACTCACTTTTTTTTCCCACCCTATAATATAGTTTAGACGAAGAATACTGTTAAAAAACTCGCTGCTAAGTAGATTAGAGAAAACAAAACTATTGCTAGTAAGATTCCTCCCAAGAATATTCCTCCTATTGATAGTGCAGCATGCTCAACTTCATTCCTGAAAATTCCCACTGCACCCGAGATTATCCCTAGAGCAGCTAATAGTAGTAAAAGTAAATTCTGCCATGTACCAAAATTTAGATAATGAAAGGAAACTTGCCAGAAATTACTAATACTGAGCACTCCAATAACAGCGCTGATTAATGCAATTATTCCATAAATCGAAAGAGAATATTTTCTATTCTTTTTAGTCCTATTTGAAAATGTGATGATTTCTCCTATTACAGAAATCGTGATTACCAAAATAGTTATCGGCATAAGAATTTCTGGAGTAAGATATTGTGTGAATGACAATAGCCCTATCAAAAGTCCGAATAATATTGACCACCCAACAGCCTTATGGGGATATTTGTTGATCCATAACTTTATAGGCTCCAGATTTAACCTTGTTTCCCCTGCAATTACCTCCTTTTGTGCTTTTAGTTCCTTTCCTAATTTAATTAAATAATGATCTATGCTATCTTCTTGTATTACATTGATAATATTGTTCACTCTCATCTTATCCAAGACTGATTGGAGATTTTCTTTTGCATATTCCAAGTTACTCGCTTCTGTTATGATGTTGTCTATCCGATTATTTAAAGCCCGTAATGTAAAAGCTGAGCCTTGATTTTTCTTAAAGAATTCATGGAGATCATTTTCTAAACCTTGTGTTTGCTCAATTGTATTCTGTTCTGGAGTAGAATCCTGATCAGACATTTTCTTAGCCCTTCTAATTCTAATACATTGCTAAATATTTCACCAATATTGATAATTATGTTTCACTAACTATTTAAGTTTTGCTATTTGAGAAGATTAGTGCCTCCTTTGTAAGTACAAATAGAATTGATTGTCAGTACAATAATATATAATGATAATTAACGCATTCTCTAAAACGATTGCAAATTCTGGGAACGTTGATAAACTGATTAAAAAATTAGAAACCCATATTAGTGATACCGGAAGCTCTTTTCCTTAAATATTTCTCTTTCTTGATTAGGAACCTGATCAGACATTTTTATTCCCCTCTTCAAAAAAATAAAAACTTAAATAAGAATTTGTTATCGAAAATATATAAATTTGTTATTTTTTTGGTCAGAATTGTAAAAAACATTCATAAATGATTGTTATTTTTGATAAAATGTGATAATATTCTAAAGAAAAGGGATCTTAATCACTAGCCTCCTCTATTATTAAGCTTTATTACTTTGTTTTTTCACTTATCCTAAGGTTTTTAATCTCAAAATTGTTAAATAAACCCAAAGATATGAAAAAAAAGATAGATTAAATCTAAATTCCGAAGGATTCTACTATGGATAACCCAAAAAAATCGGAAATTGAACAGATCCAAGCACCTTCCGGAAATAACCTTGTAAAGGAAGAAATTGATCTGCAATTGCACTATTGGCTCCCAGTTTTCTTCATAATTTACTTCGTTTCATTCCTGTTGCCTGCGGTGCTTTTTACTTTATATATCATGCTTCTATATCTTCCATATTTCTTAGAAATACGTGATTTTTCCGCTCTCTTTTCAAATCCTCACTCACTCATCTGTGCTTTCATGATGCCGGTAATTATAATTGTGTGTTATCTTATTCACTTATTCTTCGTTGCGTTGATTACTCGGGGATTCTGGAGCTTCGCGGAGAAGAGGTCACCTTCAAAATCAGGCATTATCCCCCGCAATATTCCGAGTAAAACCTTAAATTATTACCACTTTCGTAGTTTCATAATCAAGTACCCTAAGAACGCCTTTTCGCGAGGACCCTTTCCTTGGTTGCTAAAATGGATGTATAATTTCACGGGATCTAACAAGATTGGAAAGGAGTCATTTCTTGAAGAGCAAGTTGCGGGAGATAGATTTATAGAGATTGGAGAAAATTCTTATCTCGGTACAAATATCGGGGTGACCTCGCACGCAGTGGAGGGTATCTTTGGTAACATCTCAATTGCTAAAATAAAAATTGGCAATAACTTTACTGCAGCCGGTTTTGATATTATCGGTCCTGGGGTTGAGACAGGTGATAATTCATGGTGGCTTCCTATGACGGGAACGACAAAATACAATGTAATGAAAGGAAACAGCTTCTACTTCGGGACTCCCCTCAGGAAAATATTCAAAAAGAAGCTTATGGAATATTTACAAATTACTGCTGAAGATTTGAAAAAGCATGAAGATTTAAATAAAAAATTGATTAATCTTAAAAATACAGAAAAACAATCCGAGGAGGAATGATGATCTTGAGTGAAAAAACTAACGGTGATGACAAGGTTGATTACACCATCGATTTCGTGACAAGTAGTGTCGTGAATAAAATAAGCATTAAATTTATCTTTCTTTATATTCCTATCCTATGGGTCGCAGGATACATGGCTGTCGCAGTATTTTTTGATGTATCACGCTATATCCCTTGGTATATTAATATGCTTTTCTTTCCTATATGGTTGTTTATTTTATATTTTATTTTCATCTTTGGAATCGCGATCATCTCTAAAGCGTTTCTTTTGATGATTAATATGATCCATAAACCTAAGGAAGGTGTGTTTAAAGCTATAAAGGGGGACCAAGATTTTGAATTCTGGAGATTACGAGTGGAATTGAAAAAATTAGTTTTTTGGGTTATGAATAATGGACCATTACCCTGGGTGGTCATGTGGGGATTTAGGTGGATGGGAATTCAAGTAGACTTTTCCAGTCATATGCAGGACGCTTGGTCAGATGAAGGATTTATAGAATTTGGCCGTAATATAACCATCGGTCAAGGAGCTGTTATTATGAGCTCAATGGTCATAGGACAGTATTTAATAATAAAAAAAGTAATTCTTGGAGATCACTCCCTTGTAGGGGGGGTGGCAAAGATTGCTCCGGGCACGGTGATTGGCAAGGAAGCAGTAGTGGGTGCGTTTACAACTACCATCCCCAATCAAGAGATTGAACCTGCGTGGATATATTTTGGGCCTCAATTTGCCCATAAACTCAAACCAAATAAGTACGCTGAACAGAGACGAGACGTAATCATCCAAAAAGATGTTGACAAAGAAATTAAGTATGAAGTACAACAAGAAGTAAACATTGATGAAGATAAGAAAGATCTACTAAACAACAAAGGAGATGAATAAGTAGCATGTCAACCCCAGCCAGTTTGAAAGTGGGACCTCATACCACCCTCGTTTTAGTAAAAAAAAGGTATCTAATTTTCTATGTTTTTCTCATTTGGATTAGTCTTTTTTCAATCCAATTCGAGTTCTGGTGGTTCTGGGGGCTCTATAATGAAAAGTTTATACACTTTGTTCTTTTTCTACCCTTATTACTCTTCGTTATGTATTTTTCAGGGATACTGGTATCTTTGATTTTTGCTAAAATTCTACTCGTAATCGTTAATTTAATTCATAAGCCACAAGAAGGAGTATTTCTTAGAGATCGTTCTGATAGGAATTATCGATATTGGAGTTTGAGAAGTGTAATTAAAAAGTGGCCATTATGGATATCCCATAAATTTCCTTTTCCTTTTATGGATAATATCTGTTTGAAAGTGTTTGGTGTGAAGACCAAGTTTTCTTCCTCTTTGTTTGAGGGTTTTATCGATACTGAATTCATAGAATTCGGCAAAAACATTGCGATTGGACAGGGAGCTATTGTTCAATCAGCCATCATCATAGGAAATTTGTTAATTATAAGAAAAACTATTATAGAGGATAACGTGGTGATAGGTGTTCATAGCGTAGTAATGCCAGGGTCTCATTTGAGGGAAAATAGTATTTTGGCAGGAAATTCACTCACCACCGTTGGATTTCAGGGCGAAAAAGGTTGGGTTTACATCGGCGCTCCAGCTAAAAAATTCAAGAAAAATGTCTTCTTTGAAGAGGATCTTGAAGAGATAATAGAAAATCAAGCTCAAAAGGAGATTAAAATTGACCTCAAAGTAGAAGATCTATACACAATGCGTAAAGATAAAGAAGGTAAAAATGAAAATTCCGATAACCATTAATTCTACTCTCGGGAAGGAAATAAATCCTAATTTATTATTTATAAATTATTTTAACAAACGAGATTTGCTTTTCCCCAATTTTGGTTAAGATTTTTATATTTCTTTAAAGGTACAATTATAATCTTTATTTCTGATTTTTATTCAGAAATAAAATTAAATATTGGTGAAAAAAAAAATGACTGAAACTCAAGAAACTTTATCATTAGAACACCATGAAAAGATTGCTAAAGAAACATTTAATAAAACTTGGGATTTCATTGACATGAGTGATCGTACTACAGAAGATGATTTAAATATGATTCACGCAGCTCACACATCTGTATATCATTGGATTGTTTTAGTGAGTGAAGGTAAGGGTACACCTCTGAATCTCCAGAGAGGTGAGTGGTTGCTTTCACATGTGTACGCCATTCTAGAAAGAGGAGAACCTGCGCTTTATCATGCTAAAATTTGCTTAGATATAACAGAAAAAAATAATATAGGAGATTTTGATTTAGCATTTGCATATGAAGCTATGGCTCGTTCTTCTTCATTATTAAAGAACAAAACAGAGTTTAAGAAATTTTTTGATCTAGCGAATGAAGCAGCAGAGAAAATAGAAAGTAAGGATGATAAAGATTACTTTTTAGGGGAACTTAATAGTGGAAATTGGTTTGGATTAATCTAATATCTTTTTTCTTTTTTTCTTTAAATTTTACTGAAAGTTTAAATTTGATAATATCATACTTTTTTGTCACAGCAATCTTTGAAAGGCGAAATATTAATGGAAAAAAGAGAGAAAAATGTCATAACAGGAGTTATTGTAGCTATCATAGGGTTAATTATGATCCTCTATTCTTTGAATGTTCTCATCATGTTATTCTTTGCCCCCTTTTTCTTCTTCATGACCCCATTTGGCTATTTATATTTGAATATATTCATTATCGCATTTACTTCATTTGTATATGCATACTTTATGATTAATCCTGCGAAAACACCAAAGGGGAGAAATAGACTTGCTAAAATTGTTTTAGTGGTTGGGATTGTATTATTAATCTTTCCGATTATCGGAATGTTTTTAGAAATCTATTATAGCTCTGCCTATTTTGGATTTTCATTTTATATCTTAGGTTTTTTTGTTCCCTATCTTATTGTAATGATACCGGGCTTTGCTTTAACCATTCACGGTTATTTCTGGCGTAAGGAGACGAGAGGAGATCCCAATGAATATGTAGCATAAAGAGAACGAGTAGGTATTAGTCTGCAATCTAAAATCCTTTTTTTTAAACACCTTTTTTTCTGATCAACGAATTTTTTAGAATGAAACTCTTACTTATAATATAGAAATGTAAATTATTAATATGCAAGTGCGTTGATTCTGAATTAATGGATGACATAAAGAGCGAAACAAATGACAATGACTTAGAAAATGACACAGTAAAAGAAGAGATTAAATTTCAATACTTCTGGTATCTTTTTGTGTTTTTTTCAATATATATGGCATCATTAGTGGTCCCAGCGATAATATTTATGGTATATATGATTTTCTTTTTTTTACCCTTCTTTCTAGAAACTTCTAACTTTGTTTCCCTTTTTATAGAGTTTAAACCCTTAACTGCTTTTCTATCAATGCCATTGGTCATTATTGGATGCTATCTTGTTCGGTTATTCCTCATTGCTTTAGTGACCCGCGGATTTTGGAAGCTAACAGAAAGGAAATCTCCTTCCAAGGAGGGGATTATCCCTAGGAATTTTCCGAGTAGGATATTAAATTACTATCATATTAGATCATTTCTCCTAAAATACCCCAAGAATTCGTTTTCCAAGGGAATATTTCAATGGCTCTTACCTTGGTTCTTTAATTTTGTGAAGTCTAATCAGATCGGAAAAGGAACTACCTTGGAAGAGTCCCCGGGGGGTGATAAGTTTTTAGAAATAGGCCATAATTTCTATTTGGGGGTTGGATCGGTACTTAGTAGCCATTTAGTTGATGGAGTTTTTGGTAATATTAATTATTTCAAAATCAAAGTTGGGGATAATGTCACCGCCGCTGCCAAAAACTTAATAGCTCCCGGAGCTGAAATTAATGATCATTCTTATCTTTTGCCTCTTGCATCAGCAAGTAAGCATAGTGTATTAAGGGGAAAAGGATATTACTTCTCAGAAGGTGCTAAACCACTACGGAAAATTTTTAAAAGAAAGATAAAAAATCATTTAAGAATTGATCCTAAAACACTTGAGCCTCTTTCAGAGGAGGAGCAATTGTCTCTTTCACTTGAATCTGACATAGAGAGTGAAGAAGAGAAAAAGGATTTGTCTCTTAATATTACAACAAGTAGTGCAATCTCAAGAGTCAATATAAAATTTTTAGCTGTGTATTTACCTGTGTTCTGGATTTCTGGAATGTTGGTAGCCATCATATTTTATACTTTCACCCATTTTGTTCGGCCTTGGGCTCTAATGGCTTTTTTTCTTCCCCTTATATTGTTTCTAATGTGGTTCGTCTTTATATTTAGTTGTCTCTTTTTTAGCAAATTATTTTTAATATTAGTAAATATGATCCATAAACCTAAGGAGGGGGTGTTTAAAGCTGAGATTGGAGATAAGGATTTTGAATTTTGGATGCTCCGGACTGAAATAACAAAAATAGTATTTTGGTTAATGCGGAATTGGCCTCTTCCTTGGGTAGATATCTTGGCTTTTAAGTGGTTTGGAATCAAAATGAGTGTTACCAGTTCATTGTATGATGCATGGTGTGACGGGGAATTCATTCAGTTTGGGAGAAAAAACCTTGTGGGTCAAGGTGCGAATATTATGTCATCTATGGTTGTTGGGAAATATCTAGTAATTAAAAAAGTAATTTTTGGTGATTATGTTCTTGTAGGGGCGATGACAACGATCGCACCGGGTACTATAATAGGGAAAGAGACCTTAGCCGGTGCTGCTTCGAATACAGTCTATAATCAAGTTCTAGATCCAGGGTGGGTATATCTGGGTATACCAATGATTAAATATAAGCCAAATAAATATGCAGAAACACGTAGAGATGTTATTTCCAAGAAAGACGTTGATGATAAGAGGAGATTTGATATCGAACATGAGGCTAATATTGAAGAAAATAATTCAAAATGAATATACAACTACCTACTTTAAATCTAAGTTTAATTGATGCTTAAGATAAGTTTGAATGCTTTTACATGTATTTTTAAAAGTTTCTTTATCTCGATAGAAAAGGTTGGTCCTAGGGCAATCGCTATCTAAAGTACAACCTTTTTCTTGGAAATTATAGATCATTGGGTAAAACTTGCATCCATTTGGACGATACTCGTAGATCTTGCATAGTTTTGAAACTGGTTCAAAAAAGGTGCAATGACCATTAATATTTCTTAACTCTGAATAGCCGAATTCATTTTCTATTGTAAAATCATGCTTCCTGAGACCAGTGGAATCATTTTTTAAAATCATATCAATATCAGATGGGGAAACGATCATTTCTGTCTCTAGGCAACACTTCCCGCAGTTTTCGCATTTCTTTTTCATAAAAAATCTTTACTTCTACCTAAGATTAATAAAATTAAAAGGAAAATAATATCTATTAGAGTATTATAATGATCAATTGCTTTTTAACAAAATAAAATTTATAGTTAATAATTCAGAATTTACCGTTAAAAATGACCGACGCGGAAGGCAAAGAGAGTCAACTCGAGCCGAACGATACTGAAAATGAAGTTATTAAGGAAGAGATGAGCCTACAATATCATCTGTATATATCATTGTTCATCCTCATTTTTTATTGTTCATGGATACTTCCTGGTATTTTCTTCTTTTTATACTTGCTCCAAGTCTTTTTCCCCTACGTACTCGAAACTTCAAATTTTTTGGCTCTTTTCACTCAGGTACGACCTTTAATTGCTTTTTTTTCTATGCCTTTAGTACTTATTGGATGTTATTTACTACATCTTTTCTTGATAGCTCTTGTAACACGAGTTATCTGGAAAATAACTGAAAAAATTTCTCCTTCAAAAGAGGGAATAATCCCGAGAAATATACGAAGTAAAGCTGCAAATTACTACCATATCAGGAGCTTTTTAATTAAATACGGGAAGAATTCCTTTTCAAAAGGAGTTTTTACTTGGTTGAGTAATTGGTTCGGCCGGTTTCTAGGAGCTAGCAAAATAGGGAAGGGAACAACGCTAGAAGAATCCGTAGCTAATGACAAATTTTTTGACATCGGTAATAACTGTTATCTCGGCGTATGTGCAGCGTTGGGTACACATGTGGTTGAAGGAATCTTTGGGAATATTTCTTATTTTAATATTAAGGTTGGAGATAATGTTACAGCCTCAACTCTAAACCTTATTGGTCCCGGTTCTGAAGTACGTGAAAATTCTTTTATACTTCCGATGGGGGGTGCAACAAAACACACTATAATCGGAAAACCAGAAACAACCAATTATTATTGGGGTCTCCCTGTAAGACGAATCTTTAGAAGAAAGATAATGAATTATTTACAAGTTACACCAAAAGATTTAGAGAGAAATGAGAATATTGAGGGATACAAGGATAAAAAACTTTTAGCAAGATTGAAAGAGGAGGAAGGAACTAGAATTTATCCCCCAATTGAAGAACCTCTGATCAATGAAGAGGAGGAGAAAATTGATATAAACACGTTGACAGAAAAAGATTTAATCATAGATGTAGCCACTAGTTCTGCCATCAGCAGGGTTAATATAAAGTTTTTAACCGTTTATATTCCAATTTTTTGGTTGTCAGGAATGATAGTCACGATTTTTTGGTATTGGTTTCTCTCTGATGGGAATTGGGATGTTATTTTAATTTTTCTGCCACTTACTATCTTTGGTTCTATCTATTTTTTTATTTTTGCTTGTATGCTTTTCAGCAAGTTATTCTTAATCCTTATAAATTTAATCCATAAACCGAGGGAAGGCGTGTTTAAAGCTGAAATTGGGGATAAAGATTTCGAATTCTGGATGATGCGGACCGAATTAAAGAAAATTAGTTTATGGTTTATGCGAAATTCACCATTTCCTTGGCTGGATGTACTTGTTTTCAAACTCTTCGGTGTGGATATGGATCTCTCTAGTCATCTGAATGATACATGGTGCGATGGTGAATTCATCAAG
>Ga0209536_100002136_pt1 | contig 32161 bp, 23 predicted proteins | sample DeeMarSeWOR28_12_FD_187461 | JGI IMG/M metagenome (GOLD analysis project Ga0209536, IMG submission 187461) | Marine sediment microbial communities from White Oak River estuary, North Carolina - WOR-2-8_12 (SPAdes) (version 2) | ecosystem: Environmental > Aquatic > Marine > Intertidal zone >... | reverse complement strand
TATCGGGCAGGCGGGAGATATTGCCAGCATGGCAACTTTTTTGCTTGACCCATCTTCATCCTGGATGACGGGGCAGATTCTGGCTGTAGATGGCGGCATGTCATCGATCCGGATGATCTAAAAGGAGTGGAAATGAAATAAACTCCATTGTGCGAAAAATTTCACTTTCTTATTTAATCCCAATTTTGTATACTACATACAGATAAGTACATAAAATACCTCCCATCTTCACTTCTCTAGTAAGAATATTGTTGCAGGAAGGTAAATTTGAACAATTAAGATTTATTAAAAGTTCAAATTGTCATTCCCGCGAAAGCGGGAATCCATGATAAATAAATATCGATAAAGATTTTACCCTGGATGCCTGCCTTCGCAGGCATGACATAATACGCGAGCACCTCCTTTCTACACTATCTTCTGAGGAGGTATCGGGAAATCAATCTATAAAAATTTCCTCAAATATGATACGTATAATTCACACATTTTTAACCCCCTAATAAAAGGAGTTTCCTATGTTAAACAAAATTGGTTTAATTGGTGGCGGCAATATTGGTGGCGTTTTGATGCAGGAAGTGGTCGAGCGAAAGTTAGCCCGTGAAGTGGCCATGGTCGATATCAAAGAACCGGATCTGGCAAAAGGTAAGGCATTAGATATTGCCGAGGGATCATCAACCATCAACACTGATGTACGCTGCATTGGCGGGAAAACCTATGATGTTATTGAAGGTGCGGATATCGTCATCAATACCGCCGGTGTACCGCGCACAACCCGGCCGGACGGCACGATTCCCACCCGCGAGGAACTATTGGCTACAAATCTTAAAATCACCGATGCAGTCTCTGAGGGTATACAGAAGTATTGCCCCAAGGCAACAATTGTCTCCGTCGCCAATCCGCTTGATGCCATTGTTTACAAACTCTACCTGAATCTCAAACCGCCGAAAAACAAACTAATGGGTATGGCCGGGGCACTGGACTCCGGACGTTATCGTCATTTTATCGCCTGGGAAGCAAAAGTTGCCGTAGAAAATGTAACGGCAATGGTCTTGGGGGGCCATGGTGATACGATGCTTCCGATTCGCAGTGCCTGCCGCGTGGCCGGGATGCCTGTCGAGCAATTTGTTTCCGCTGACAAACTGGAAGAGATAGAAAACAGAACGCGTAAAGCCGGTGGTGAAGTTGTCAAATTATTGGGAACAGGTTCCGCTTTTGTCTCACCTGCCTGGGGTGCTCTCGATATGGTCGAATCGATCGCCTTTGATAAACGTAAAATTATACCAACCTGTGCCTTACTGGAAGGTGAATATGGCGTGAACGGTCTGTTTATCGGCGTACCGGCAATCCTCGGCAAAAATGGTGTCGAACAAGTGATCGAGATGGATCTAACTGACGCTGAGAAAGAGGCATTCAAAAACTCCGTCGCTGCTGTACAGAAGACAGTCGATGAAGTAACTGCGATGTCATAGGATTAATGAGCGGTTAAATACTGATAACCATAGTAAGTAAAAAGGTAAAAGAAAATAGTAAAAAGAAAAAAGATTTCTATAATTAAATATTTTTTACCTTTTACCTTTTACCTTTTTACTTTTTACTTAATTACAGTCAGTAGTATATAGCATTAGAAGGAGATGTAATGGCTAAACTAACATACTTCAGCCATTCGGCCTGGAAGGTAGAAACCAATGGAACGACCATCCTCATCGATCCCTTTTTGGATGATAATCCGACTTCACCGGTTAAATCAAAGGATGTGAAGGCGGATTACATTATCATTACACACGCTCACGGGGATCATGTGGGTGATTCCATACCGATTGCCAAGGCGAACAATGCGACAATCATTTCCAACTTTGAGATCGCCAATTGGTGTGGGGAGCAGGGGGTGACCGCACATCCATTGCATATCGGTGGTGCGCATGATTTTCCGTTTGGTACGGTCAAACTGACCCAGGCTTTTCATGGTTCATCCTTTCCAGATGGTTCCTATGGCGGGATGCCGGCCGGTGTACTGCTTAAAGTGGAGGGAAAAACACTCTACCACAGTGGTGACACGGGCTTATTCAGCGATATGAAACTGATCGGTGAAATGAATCCAATCGATATCGCCCTGATTCCTGTCGGTGATAATTTTACGATGGGAATTGAGGATGCACTGATGGCAGTCAAATTTTTAAAACCAAAACAAGTGATACCGATGCACTATAAAACTTTTGACGTCATCAATGTCGATCCCAACGAGTTTGTTACCAAAGCAAAGGGATTGGGTTTCGGTGCACAGGTGCTGGACTTCGGAGGGACCATAGAATTCTAATTAACTTACCTGGATTCCCCCTCTCCTCTCACAGGAGAGGGGGCTAGGGGGTGAGGTCCGTCACTCAACAACACTCCCGCAATGGTTTTTTCTATAAATCTACAATATCGGATCTACATGCTCTGACTTCTTAATGAACTTATTATTTAAAAGAGGGCGCGTTACCCGTGCCCTCTCATTATATTTGATAAGGATTGAACATTGCTGAAACATTATCTTTTCGTGTTTATGATTTTTTGTTGTTTTGCATGTGGTCAGTGCAGTAAATCCAATGAGAATCAGCAAATGCATTATTCTAATTCTGACATGATCCGGATACCTCTGAGCGGAGATGTAGCCGAGAGTGGTTCAGAGATTTCCGGTCTGACCTGGTACAAAGATCAGCTTATTTTGTTACCCCAATATCCTGACCGGTTTTCGGAGGGGGATTTTAGTTCTTTATTCCGTATTCCTAAAAAAGAAATCCTGGATTATCTCGATCAGGAAAATCCATCCACTAAAATCTCTCCAATAAAAATTAAATTTGATGAAAAAGAAATTCCTGCCCGGTTGCCCCGCTTTCAAGGGTATGAAGCCATCGCCTTTGTGGAAAACAGAGTTTTTCTGACCATCGAGATAAATCTGAAACAGTCCATGCAGGCGCTCCTGGTTGAAGGATCGATCAGCGATGAGATGGACAAAATCATCCTCGATGAGACAACGGTGGATTCACTTCCTGTCCCCCTGCAAATTGGTAATCATGCTTATGAAGCCTTAGTGCCTGTCGCTGATAAACTTCTGATTATTTACGAAGCGAACGGGGCAAATCTGACAAATTCCCCTCAGATGGTTCAGTATGATTTGAAAAGTGGAAAATTTATATTGCAGCCTTTTATTAACATAGAATACCGCATCACCGATGCCACCAATGCTGATGAAGAAGGAAAATTCTGGGTCACCAACTATTTCTGGCCGGGCGATATCGTCAAACTGATACCTGCGATGGATTTTCTTGCAAATAAATCCGAACCACCGATCATTTTTTCTGATGAAAGGGGTGTTGAGCGCCTGGTGGAACTGCAGTATACAGACGAGGGTATCAAATTTACAGATTCGAATCCACTCATCTTTGGTACTCTGTCTGCGAATAACTCACGAAACTGGGAGGGTGTCGTCAGGCTGGATGACCGTGGTTTTCTGGTCGCGACCGATCGTTTCCCGGAGACCATCCTCGCCTTCGTGCCATACAATTAAGAATTAACCGCAAAGGACGCAAAGAATAGACCACGGATGACACGGATTAGGCGGATTTTCACGGATTTTTTTACTAATTTATCCTTTCGGTCATTCCGAGTCCCCGTATGACGGGGGCGAGGAATCTTAAATGATACGCAAATTTAAGATTTCTCGTCTCCGCCAATGGCGGAGCCTCGAAATGACCCGAACGACAACAGAGTTATTTAATCGGTGAGAATCCGCCTAATCCGTGTCATCCGTGGTCTATTCTTTGCGTCCTTTGCAGTTAAAACAGCATTTGGATGGCATGGGATTATCCTTTAAATTCATCGCTAATCAAAACTCAGAGAAGGGAAAGATGATGTTCAAAACTGCGGTAATATACTTATTGATGATGGTAACCGCTCTGTCTACGGGGTGGGCTCAAGATGATTTGTACATTCCCACCAATTTTATAAAAGCATATGAAAATAATACAAGGTCTTATGATGGTAAGCCAGGAGAAAACTACTGGCAGAATCGTGCTGATTATAATATCCAGGTCGAATTGATCCCGGATCAAAGACGAATTGTCGGAAATGAACAGATACACTATCAGAATAACAGCCCGGATAGTCTGAAAAACCTCTATCTGAAAATTTATCAGGATATTTTTAAACTTGGGACAATGCGGGATTTTCCGTTTGATACAAGTGATATACATCAGGGGACAATCATCCATCACTTGATGGTCGATGGTGATTCTCTTCTTCTCTCGGGAGAGGAATCTCCGATCAAGCGATCCGCATCCTTATTAAGAATTAAACTGGATAAGCCTTTACCGCCTGATGATGATTTAAATCTAGATTTGAGCTGGGAGACCACACTTCCGGCAACATCCCGCTTACGGATGGGGGCTTATGGAGACTCGGCTTTTTTTGTTGCCCATTGGTTCCCCAGGATTGCAGTATACGATGATATCGATGGATGGGATATGCATCCTTACTCGGGAACCCAGGAGTTTTATAATGATTTTGGTGATTTTGAGGTGCAGATCACGGTTCCCGGTGATTTTATTGTCTGGGGAACCGGTCACAGACAGAATATGGATGACGTTCTGGATGAAAAATATATCGAAAGATACGAAGAAGCCTCAGAATCTGACAGTATTATCCATATCGTCTCCGCTGAAGATTATTTAGGGGGCCCGATTCCTCTCAGAAATGAAAAAAATATCTGGAAGTTTAAAGCCTCTTATGTGCCGGATTTCGCTTTTGCCACGGCCAATTGTTATCTGTGGGATGCAACCAGCCTGATCGTTGACGAAAAAAGCGGACGGCGGGTGATCGTTGATGCTGCTTACCGCCAAAATTCTGAAGATTTTTATGAGGTGGCCGAAATTGGTCAGGCGTCAGTCAGGTTTTTATCGACTCAATTGCCGGGATATCCATTTCCCTATCCAAAAATAACTGTCTTTAATGGTTCAGGGGGGATGGAATTCCCGATGATGGTCAACGATGGTACAACCACAAACCGTCCGAGAACCATCGGTCTAACCTCTCATGAAATTGCCCATACCTATTTTCCTTTTTTCATGGGAACAAACGAAAAAAAATACGCCTGGATGGATGAAGGCTGGGCGGTGATGCTAAACTTTGATTTTCAGAACCAGATGACAGAAGGCAGAAATCAGGTCAGTCGTGAATTACGGACCTATGCACGTATAGCCGGTAAGGATAGTGATTTACCAATGATGATTCCTTCCGTTTACATGAGGGGAAGAACTTACCGCAATGCAGCCTACAGCCGACCGGCAATCGCCTATCACTTTTTACGAGAGCTGATGGGAGATGATAAGTTTAAAAAAGCACTGCATCTATATATGGACCGTTGGAATGGGAAACACCCGATGCCTTATGATTTCTTCTATACGTTTAATCAGGTGAACGGAGAAGATCTGAACTGGTTTTGGAAGCCCTGGTTTTTTGAACGTGGTCACGCCGATCTGGCAATAAAGAATGTTACTAACGGGGAAAATATGTCAAGTGTCATCATTGAAAAGCGGGGATTGCTTCCTGTTCCTGTCAGCCTGAACGTGGTTTATGCCGATAGTACCGAGGATGTGATTACGCATAGTGCAGAGGTGTGGAAAAACGGAAGAACAGAATTTCCTGTTTCGATTCAAAACGAACAAGAAATTATCAGTATTGAACTTGGTAATGATTATATCCCGGATATTAACAAAGAGAATAATGTTTATGTCAAACCATGATGATGAAATTTTAATAGGTTATCCCGATATCAACATTTAGTTGACCAATTCAGCATCAGCCAATAATCATTCTAAATCTGGGATTAGCGACGATATTACACAGGGGCACAGTATGCTGTAAACTGTTTTTTGGATATATCAGCTACTAGAAACTGTAATGAATAAACAATATCAGGTTTTCCTATATTTTTAATAAGAATTTGATATCGAATAGAAATATATATAGTGATATGAACCCAGAGCCAGTATATAAAAAACAATTGGCGATCATTCTAGAAAATTTAATAAAAATATTCCCTTTTGATGCACAGTCAATTAAATCTCATGATGTAAAAGATGAAAAATTGTATGCATTTATAAATTATGCCTTTTTATCAGCTCTCACGAGAGAATCTGACGAGATCGAAGGGACTGCTGAAGAATTCAGAGAATCGCTCGACTATCAAAATGTTATCAACTTTTACACGAATGGTATAAAGCGCATTCATCGGGAACTAAGTGCAGCTATCACTACTAATCCGCAGTTTCTAAAAAACATAACAGAAGTATCGAACTGGCTTCAGACAAACGAAATGAGAAGCGATATCTCTGAGATTGCGGAACACATGTGGAAGATATTCTTCCCTGAAGGGATCGGAATATTTGCTAATACACAAAGAGCCATTTCCGATTTACGTAAAAAAAGATCTGTAAAAATATCAAAATTAAATGATCACCCGCTGGAATCACCACTCGATGAAATGATCTTTACCTCCAATGCGCTTCTCACGGTACCCTCTAAGACTAATAATATTGAAGACCACGGATTTAGCAAACATGTAAAAGAAATTTTATTACAAGCTATTCAGGATAAACAACTTTACTGGTATGACCATCCGATTCAGATTGGGGTCGAGCCGGAAAAAAATGAAGTACTGTATGGAATGAGAGCCCTGAATGAGGCAGTCGCTTTTGAAAAGCAGCATTATTCGGCGCCGGCGGATAAGAAACTTACCTGTATCCTATCCGCTTCGGTCACCCATGAAAAACTCCATCACATTGCCAAAGACTATCTGGAGGAACAGTTTCATCGTGATCAGAACCTCGAGCATTTAAATCTTTACCTTTTCACTGAAACCGAGACAGATTTATTGATTGATGAAATACTGGTACCTGCAGCAGCAAAATATCTTAATAAAAGTGGCGAAGAAGTAAAGGAACTTTTACAGGTCTTTGGTGTCGATGGCGAATACGGACGTCATTACAGTTTTCTGAAAGCGATAACAGCCCTCTGGCAAGTATTTGTCGATCCTTCAAAGAGAGCGACTTTCAAAATTGATCTTGATCAGGTTTTTCCCCAAAAAGTATTGGTCAACGAATCAGGTTTATCTGCATTCGAGCATTTTGGCACGCCACTGTGGGGTGCCCAGGGAGTTGATTCAGAAGGTGAACCGGTAGATCTGGGTATGATTGCCGGTGCGCTGGTCAATGAAAAAGATATCCACAAGTCCCTGTTCACAACGGATGTACCGATTCCTGAAAAAATTGAAACTGCAGACGAACTGATTTTTTACAGCAAACTTCCTCAGGCAATTTCCACGCAGGCTGAGATGTTGACCAGATATAATACACCGGAATACGATGGCAAGACTTCCTGCATTCAGCGTGTCCATGTTACCGGTGGAACGAATGGCATATTCATCGACCGCTTGTTTCGTTATCGACCTTTTACGCCGTCCTTTTTTGGACGGGCAGAAGATCAGGCCTATATTATGTCCATCCTGGACAGGGAGGATACCGATCTTGCTTACGTCCATGAGCCGGGTTTGATCATGCGGCATGATAAGGAAGCTTTTGCCCAGGAAGCAATGAAAGCAGCTAAAATTGGTAAACTCATTGGAGATTATACGAGAATTTTACTCTTTTCCGCATACTCAAACCTCTTAAGTGCGGAAAATTTCCGCATTAAGAACTGGCTGGATCCCTTTACAGGTTGTTTTATCTCAAAAATTCCGGTTACGGTTGTCTACCTGCGTTTTGCTTTGAAGGCGATGCAATTTTTTAACGACGGCAAAGATCAGGAAGGCATTGAGTTTATTAAAAATGGTGTAAGACGGATCAGTGAAACACTAAGATTTATGGATGAGGATTTTGAGAATTTATATCGAAAAGAGCGCGCCGGTTGGGAATTATATTATGATTTATTGAGCGCCTGTCAATCGGCGCTGGAGAAAAAGGATCCTTTTGCCATATCGTTGAGAGAAAAGGCGGAAGAGATTGTAAACAATACTCATCTTAATATATAGAGTCTGTAAATAGACCACGGATTACAAGGATTAGACGGATTTTCACGGATTTATTAGCTAGGTCTTCGTTTGCGTCATTTCGAGGCTCCGCCACCAGGCGGTGACGAGAAATCTTAAATTAACGTATCATATAAGATTCCACGCCCCCGTTTTCGGGGCCTCGGAATGACCGAAAGGATAAATTAGAAATAAAATCCGTGGAAATCTGTCTAATCCGTGCAATCAGTGGTCCATGCGATCTGGGTAAAAAAAAGGGAGATTAACCATGTATCTCAGATATTTTTTCTTTTGTCTTTTTTCTTTCGTCTTTATCCTTTGTGCCGGTGAAAATGATCGTTTTACACAGATGACAAAGCAGGATATTGACGCACTGATCAAAGAGACTGCAGAAAAGCAACTGACAGTCACCGAGAAAATGAATCTCTATTCCGAATATTTTTTGGACATGCCCTATGCATTCACCTGTGTCGGGGATGGCGAGTACGCCTTATATGAACCCTATCCACTGGTCAATTTTGATTCCACAAACTGTATGGCCTATTGTGAGCATGTACTAGCCCTGGCCATATCCGACAGCTGGGATAATTTCTTTAATAATCTGCAGCAAATCCGCTATAAAGACGGCTTGATAGGGATGCGCACCCGTAATCATTATACGATGGGGGATTGGCTGCCGGAAAATAACTGGTTATTGGAAGAGGTTTCCAGAAAAGCAGGTGGTGAGTATACAAAAACTGTTACGCGTACAATATCGCATACAGCATTTTTCGAGGGAAAAGGTATCACTGATATGCGACATGTCAAGCCCGACTACACTATGACCATCGATTACATACCAAAAGAAAACATGTTGAACATCAAAAATAATCTGAAAAATGGTGATATCGGAGCGCTTATCTTTGCCAATAAGACAAATATTTTCTCCGCTCACATGTGGATGGTAATGGATCTGCAGGGACAAATCATCATCCGTGAATCGACAACAAGAGGGATGACAACCTTTGACACCCCTTATGATCCCTGGGCAGAGCGGATTATGAATTCAAATCGATATATCGGAATCACAATTATGCGGGTGAGGGAGGATCTTAACTTACCTGGGAAGATCATCATGCCCTGGGAAATTGCTGAGCTAAAACGTAAATAAGAATTTGACCGCATCCCGATATATATGTCTCCATCCTGTCGACATATCGGGATGAAATCATCCAGGATTTCAAAGGGCGTAGAGATAGACCACGGATGACGCGGATTAGGCGGATTTCCAAGGATATTATTAACTAGGTTTTCGTTTAGGTCATTTCAAGCCCCTCTAAGGCAGGGGAGAAGTCTTAAATCTTTGTTTAGTATAAAATATATCAAACAAATCTATAATACCCTCGTAATAATCTATAAACTCATTACCTCAACTGGATTTAAAGAATTTAGAGTTATATAAAGAAATTAAATCTTAGATGTTGGATTTTGGATATCACTCGATGTCATCCCGTCAGACGGAACCAAGCCCATTTTGGAGAGAAATCCTATGCCATATGTAACACGAATTTTTTTAATATTTTTATTATTCTACAGTTGTTGGGGACAAAACAGCCGGCGGGATCAATTCATGAAGCCGCAGCTGATCATGGACACGATTGAGGTTAAGGCCGGCATGGTAATTGGTGAGGTTGGCGCCGGGCATGGATATTTTACCTTTAAACTGTCAGATCGGGTAGGAGATACAGGTAAAATTTACGCTAACGATATTCGTAAGAGTGTTTTGGAGACAATTGAAGAGAAGTGTGAAGATGAAAATATTAAAAATATAATCACAGTATTGGGAGAGACAGAAGATCCACTTTTTCCGAGAGAGGATCTGGATATGATTGTGATGATGATGGTCTATCACGATCTTGAAAAGCCCGTTATCTTTTTTAAGAATCTGAAAAAGTATTTAAAACAGGATGCCAATGTTATCGTCATAGACCGGGATCCCGACAGATGGGGAGAGGGCTGGGATCATTTTATGACAAAGGAAGCTATTCTGGATTCGGTGCAAAAATCCGGGTATGAATTAGTACGCCTCGAAACATTTTTAGAAAGAGACAATATATACATTTTCCGCCTCGGGGAGTGAATAGACCACGGATGACACGGATTCCCACGGATTATATCAGCTAGGTTATTGTTAAACAAAATCTTCGCTCGATACAAATATTAGTGGCTAAATGATTTTTTTACCCCTGAGATAACATAAATACTAGATCTGTGAAAATCCGTCTAATCAGTGTCATCCGCGGTCTATTCTTTGCACCTTTGAAATTCTGGATGCTTTCATCCCGGTATGTCGACAGGATGGAGACGTATATATCCGGATGCGGTTAAGAATGAATGAATATTTATACATAATTATGCAAAAATATTTGCATTGACCCTTTAATTTTGTATATTTGTCAAAATTGTATGCGAAACAAGAATAGAGCATGAAATACGACACGCACATATCATCCATTCGATTTGTACCTTCTCCAAGGCGCCCCTTACCGGGCGTACTCCATCCTCGACGACGACCGTAATTGTTTAACCGGTTGTCATCTTTTAGATTTATACGTTTAAATATTTTTTCCAATTGTTCATTAGATAAGAGCATTATATTCAAAGCGGAGGCTATACATGCAGGATGTATCAGTAATAGATAAAAAAATTCACATTGTTGAAGCCAGTGAAGAGCACCTCAAATATGCGAAAATTGTCTGTCATCTGATTGAAGAGGCGGCAAAGGTTCGTGGGACCGGTATTGCAAAACGGAAAAGTCCATACATCAAACAAAAAATTAAGGATGGGAAGGCGGTGATTGCCCTCTCATCGGATGGATTGGTTGCCGGTTTTTGTTATATCGAATCATGGGGTGCCGGTAAAAATTTTGTTGCCAATTCAGGTTTGATCGTCGCCCCGACTTTTAGAGGGCTCGGATTGGCAAAAAAAATAAAAGAGGAAATTTTCCGCCTCACCCTGAAAAAATTTCCCCATGCAAAAATGTTCGGAATAACAACCAGCCCGGCTGTGATGAAAATAAACTATAGCCTCGGTTACCGACCTGTCACTTTTGACCACCTGACAGATGATGAGGAATTCTGGAAAGGCTGTGAGAGCTGCAAAAACTATGATATATTGCAACGTACAAACAGAAAACACTGTTTGTGTACAGCCATGTTATTCGATCCGGATGAACTGGTTGAGATAAAAAGCAAGGATACGATTGAATATGAAAAAGCGAGTGCTATTAGCCTTTAGCGGGGGATTGGATACATCATACTGTGTTTGTTATTTATCTAAAATTAAACAACTGGAAGTTCATAGTGTCATCGTTAATACCGGGGGATTCACGAGCGATGAATTGTCAGCGATTGAAAAACGAGCGCAGCTACTTGGTGTAAAAGAACACCATACACTTGAGGTGACAGAGCAGTATTATACCAACTGTATACGTTTTTTAGTTTACGGAAATATATTACGTAATAATACCTATCCGCTCTCTGTCAGTGCAGAAAGAATCTTTCAGGCAACTGCGATTGCCGAAAAAGCAAGGGATATGGGTGTTGATTTTGTTGCCCACGGCAGTACCGGTGCAGGAAACGATCAGATTCGGTTTGATATGATCTTTAACATTTTGATTCCTGAAATCGAGATTCTGACACCGATCCGCGATCAGAAAATCTCACGAGAAGAAGAAATAATATTTCTCCGCGATCAGGGTGTCGATCTGGAATGGGACCGAATGATATATTCGATAAATAAAGGTTTGTGGGGAACATCTGTCGGAGGAAAAGAGACACTTACCTCACATGCTGCTTTGCCGGATCAGGCTTATCCAACTGAAATTACTAAAAAAGATACAACTGAGTTGTCGATTGAATTTAAGGGAGGACAAATAATTGGATTTAACGGAAAAATATATAAAGATCCTGTGCAGGCAATTATTGCTCTCAATGAACTGGCTGCCCCGTTTGGTGTCGGTCGTGATATTCACGTGGGGGATACGATTATTGGCATAAAAGGGCGGGTCGGTTTTGAGGCGCCGGCGCCAATTCTGATCATAAAAGCACATCAGACACTGGAAAAACATGTCCTTACCAAATGGCAGATTTACTGGAAAGATCAGCTGGCAACCTGGTATGGCATGCATTTACATGAGGGCCATTTCTGGGATCCGACAATGCGCGATATTGAAAAGTTCCTGGAAAGCACTCAAATGAATGTGAATGGTACTGTCTATTTGAAATTACAGGAAAGACATTTTGAAATAACAGGTATTGACAGCCCACATGATCTAATGTCAGAGAAATTTGGTTCCTACGGCGAAATGAACTTAGCCTGGGATGGCAACGATACCCGTGGATTTGCAAAAATAATGGCCAATCAAACAAGGATTTATCGATCAGTTAACAAAGGATCAGATCATGATTAACGCAAGCCTGATTGGCGGTGCCGGATATACAGGAGGAGAATTACTGCGTATCCTGCTTAATCACTCCGAAGTCAAAATACAGTCTGTACATAGTCGCAGTCAATCGGGAAAAAATGTGTGTGAAGTGCACCGTGATTTACTTGGTGAGTCTGATCTGGTTTTTTCAAGTACGCATGATCTGGGGGCGGATGTCATATTCTTATGTATGGGCCATGGCGAATCAAAAGATTTCATAAAAAATCATCGTATCTCAAAAAAGACAAAGCTCATCGATCTCAGTCAGGATTTCAGATATGCAAAGGATACTCAATTTATATACGGTTTGCCGGAATACAATCGTCTACATATCATGAATGCAATGAATGTGGCAAATCCGGGCTGCTTCGCCACGGCAATTCAACTGGCTCTGCTTCCACTGGCAAAAGAAAAATTACTCAAAGAAGAGATTCATGTCAGCGCAATAACCGGATCAACAGGTGCCGGTCAGTCTCTGTCTGAAACGACACATTTTACCTGGCGTACATCAAATATATCTTTATATAAGCCGTTTACGCATCAGCATCTCGCTGAAATTAAAGAGACCCTGAGTCTACTCCAAGGTGAATCTCCACCTGACATTCATTTTCTGCCTTTTAGGGGAAATTTTACCAGAGGCATTCTTGCCTCAGTGTACTCGAGAATCGATGAAAACTTTAATGAAATTAAAGATATATATGAGGATTATTTTAAATCACATCCGTTTGTTCAATTAAGTGATCACAATCCTGATGTAAAACAGGTTGTTAATACCAATAAAGCGATCATACATTTACATCAGCAGAATGATATGTTATTGATTGTCAGTGTTATTGACAATCTTATCAAGGGTGCTTCCGGCCAGGCCGTGCAGAATATGAATCTGATGTTCGGCCTCGATGAAACCAGCGGACTCAAATTGAAGCCAACCGGATATTAAATAGAGATTAGGAAGTAGGAAGTAAGAAGTAGGAAGAAAGAAGTAAGAAGTAAGAAGTAAGAAGTAGGAAGTAAGAAGTAAGAAGTAAGAAGTAAAAAGCTTCCTACCTCCTACTTCCCACTTCTTACTTAAAATTTTGCTAATTATTTTAGCTATAGATTAAACAAAGAATTTAGATAATGGATCAGCTAATAGTTATTAAAATCGGAGGGCAGGTAATTGATGATCAGGAGAAACTGGATCGAGCTCTCGCTGGTTTTGCCGGATTAGAGGGTCACAAAATTCTCGTCCATGGCGGGGGTAAAGTTGCCAATCAGATGCTGGGTAAGCTGAATATTGAGAAACAAGTTGTCGATGGCCGCCGTATAACTGATCTCGAATCTCTAAAAGTGGTACAGATGGTCTATGCCGGCTTGGTCAACAAAAATATTGTAGCCAAACTTCAAAGTCTCGATTGCCTGGCTTTAGGATTAAGCGGTGCCGATGTTAATTGCATTCTCGCGGAAAAACGTCCTGTAAAAGAAGTTGATTATGGTTATGTTGGTGATGTCACTGAGGTAAATTCTTCCATTTTGAATACATTCATCAACCAGGGTATCACCCCTGTTATCTGTTCACTGACACACGACGGGAACGGCCAGATCCTGAATACGAATGCCGATACAATTTCGACCGAAGTTGCGATTTCACTGACGAAATACTATAAAGTGTCACTCATATATTGTTTTGAACAAAGCGGGGTTTTAGCCAATTTAGATGATGAACAATCCGTTATTAATGAACTCCATCCCGGTCATTATCAACAATTGAAAGCTGCCGGGAAAATATATGAAGGAATGATCCCAAAACTGGATAATGCCTTTCGGGCACTTGGACATGGCGTCAGTAACGTATTTATTACACATTTTAGTTCTCTGAATAGTATGTCGGATATTGATAAAATCACAGCAACGCGAATATCATTATTTGAGAGAATATGAAGAGTATATTATTACAGCAGTCAATCAGTCTGTTGCAAGATCTTATTTCCATACCCTCATTGAGTGGTCAGGAAGCAAAAACCGCAGATCTGATCGGGAAAACACTGGAAAATAACGGGATATCGTTTATGCGTAAAAACCATAATGTGCTTGCCAGATCTGATAGTTTTGATCCGGACCGACCGACACTGCTTCTAAATTCACATCACGATACGGTGAAACCCGCCGGCGGATGGGATTCAGATCCATTTCAGCCGCTACTTGTGAACGATAAATTAATTGGGCTGGGAAGTAACGATGCAGGGGCCTCGTTAGTAAGTTTACTGGCCGTTTTTCAATATTTTTATGAGAGTGAAGATTTGAGTCACAATCTTGTTCTGGCACTTACGGCAGAAGAAGAAAATTCCGGAGAAAAGGGTATAAGATCAATTCTTTCTGAATTAGGAGAAATAGATCTGGCGATTGTCGGCGAGCCGACAGGGATGCAAATGGCCATTGCTGAAAAGGGTTTGATGGTTTTAAGATGCCGATCCAGAGGACGAACCGGCCATGCTGCACGTGATAATGGAGACAATGCCCTTTATAAAGCATTAGAGGATATCAACTGGATCAAAAATTACAGGTTTGCTGAAGACTCTTCGTTGCTTGGTCCGGCAAAAATGACAGTGACTATGATCAGTTCGGGAACGCAGCATAATGTTATTCCCGATGTATGCGAGTATACAGTTGATGTACGAACAACGGATATCTGTGATAATCAAATGATCCTCGATCTGTTCAGGAAGAATGTGTCAGCTGAGTTCAATCAGCCTTCCCTTAATCTTCGACCATCATCTATTTCTGTTAGTCACCCCCTGGTGAAAACTGCAGAATCGATGGGAATAAAAACGTTTGGTTCCCCGACACTCTCCGATCAGACCTATATCAGCGGACCATCGGTGAAAATGGGTCCGGGTCTTTCGGAACGATCTCATACACCGAATGAGTTTGTTTATCTGTCGGAGATTGAGGAGGGGATTGAGGTGTATATTAAACTTTTGGAGAAATTTTTAAAACCTTAAAACCATAGCTGTCATTCCCGCGAAAGCGGGAATCCATGGGCTGATAATGAGCATGATCATTCAAATTGTCATTCCTGCGAAAGCAGGAATCCAGAGATCTAATAAATGAAAGGATTCTTCCGAATGTCATTCCCGCGAAAGCGGGAATCCATAATTTGTAGATAAGAAAAAGAGCCTACCAACATAAAAATAAGCTCTTTAAAGGATTTACTGATAAATACAGTGTTGTTAAATTGGTATATTTCGAGACTTATGATAGAATTGACGAAGCTATTCTGAGAGAGAAAAGAATTAAAAAATGGAAACGTTCTTGGAAAATAGAATTAATTGAACGTTTAAATCCGGATTGGGAAGATTTATATAATGAAGTTGAAAATTTATAATTTGAAGATGATTCCCTGGATTCCTGCTTCCGCAGGAATGACAGTGTTGGTTTGGGATAAAAATCGGATTCCCGCAGAAGTTTACCCCGCATCCCTGCTTCCGCAGGAATGACAGTGGTGAAATCATGAAAAAATCAAAACCAAAAAAACTGTGGACCAGTGAGATAAAGCCGGATGAACTGATCGAGCGATTTACGATCGGCGAAGATCAGGAAGTGGATATGTATCTGGCTGAATTTGATGTGCTGGGATCGATTGCCCATGTGATAATGCTTCATCAGATTTCTATTCTCACACTCGAGGAAATGACTGCTCTCAGAAATGAGTTAATTAATATTTATGAAGAAATTATTTCCGGTCAGTTTAAAATAGAGGAGTGTGTCGAGGATATTCATTCGCAGGTTGAACTTCTTTTGACTGAAAAGCTGGGGGATATCGGGAAAAAGATTCATACGGGACGTTCCCGAAATGATCAGGTTCTTCTTGATATCAGACTTTTCTCCCGTTCGCAGATTGAACAGATTGTCAAAACCGCGCACAATCTTTTCAGAACCCTGATGCAGTTGAGCGATAAATATGCTAACGTGGATATGCCCGGTTTTACCCATACCCAGGCGGCCATGCCATCCTCTTTTGGCCTTTGGTTTGCCGCTTTTGCAGAGAGTCTGGTCGATGATATGATTCAACTCAAAGCTGCCTATGATATTATCAATAAAAATCCCCTGGGGTCAGCAGCGGGCTATGGATCTTCGTTTCCTCTAAATCGGACACTGACCACGGACTTACTCGGATTTGAAAATCTGAATATCAATTCTATCTATGCTCAAATGGGTCGTGGCAGAAGTGAAAGGATACTCAGTCAGGCAATTGTTTCTCTGGCAGAGACTGTTGGCAAAATGGCCAACGATATCATCTATTATACGTCACAAAATTATAATTTTATATCGTTCCCTGACAGTTTAACATCAGGATCGAGCATCATGCCTCATAAAAAAAATCCTGACGTATTCGAACTAATGCGGGCGACATGTAATCAGATAAAGAATTTGCCCAATGAAATTATGTTATTGATGTCAAATTTAATGAGCGGTTATCACCGGGATTTTCAGATCTTAAAAAAGAATTTTATTATTGCCTTTATTAATATAAAGGAATGTTTACAGGTATTAGATTATTGCTTACATCAGATCCAGATTCGTGAAGATATTATGGGGGATGAGAAGTATCTATACCTATATAGCGTTGAAGCAGTAAATATGTATGTGAAGCAGGGTATGACATTCAGAGACGCTTATCATAAAGTGGCCCATGAAATAGAAACAGGAAAATTTATCAAACCACAAAATCTTATCCATACTCATGAAGGAAGTAAGGATAATCTATCAAATCAGAAGATCAGGGCATTAATGGATAAAGTCTTAAATGAATTCAACTTTAAAAAAGTTGAAAAGGCCCTGAAAGATCTCAGGAGAAAATAGGTATAAAATGAATTCGGTTAAACAAGGACTCTATGATCCCACATACGAGCATGATGCCTGCGGCGTTGGCTTTGTTGTAAATATAGATGGAAAGAAGGATCATCAAATTATCATTGAAGGTATTCAGATTCTCTGTAACCTCGAACATCGTGGAGCCGTCGGTGGTGATTTAAAAACAGGTGATGGTGCCGGTATGCTTCTGCAGATCCCTGATCAGTTTTTTCGTAAAAATCTGAACTTTGCGCTTCCTGAGGCAGGGAAATATGGTGTCGGCGTTTTGTTCCTTCCCGAGAATGAAGAAAATTATAAAAGCGCACAATCAATGGTGACAGATATCATTGGCCGCGAAGGGGGCAACTGTCTTGGATGGCGGGATGTTCCTGTTGATCCTGAGTGTCTGGGAAAAGTGGCTCGTCAATCTCTACCAAAGATAAGTCAGGTCTTTATCAGTTTTAATGATTTGGAAGACTCTCATTTTGACAGAAAACTGTTTATAATTAGAAAATGTCTCGAGAATGAGGCAAAAAGAGCGGGTTGGGAGGCGAATCATTTTTATATCGCATCGTTTTCGCGGCGGACAATTATTTATAAAGGGATGTTTGTTGCCAGTCAGTTTGCCTGTTTTTATCCGGATCTTGTAGATAAAAGTTTCAAAAGTGCCATTGCCCTTGTTCATCAGCGCTATAGTACCAATACCTTTCCTTCCTGGTCATTGGCTCAACCATTTCGATATATTGCACATAATGGAGAGATCAATACTCTGCGGGGAAATGTCAACAAGATGATCGCCCTGGATTACACATTCTCTTCACCCCTATTTAAAGATGAGATTAAAAAGATATCCCCGGTGATGAATCCTAAAGCAAGTGATTCAGCGATTTTCGATAATGTATTTGAACTGTTAACCATGTCCGGGCGCAGTATGGAACACACAATGATGATGATGGTGCCGGAAGCATTTGGTTTTCAATATCATATCAGTCAGGACAAACGGGCTTTTTACGAATATCATATGTCGATCATGGATCCCTGGGACGGACCGGCTGCACTTGCTTTCAGCGACGGCATTAAAATTGGTGCATATCTCGATCGTAACGGACTGAGACCGGGCAGATACGTCATTACCAAAAGTGGTAAAGTGGTTCTCGCTTCCGAGACAGGTGTATTAGATATTGATCCGGCAGACGTAAGAGAAAAAGGGAAATTGGCACCCGGTAAGATGTTTCTTGTTGACACCGGAAAACAGAGAATTATCCGCGATAATGAAATTAAATCGACGGTAACCAGATGGAAACCCTATCGTCGCTGGCTCGAGGAAAACAAAATTGAGTTGAAAGGATTGTTTCAGGTCCCAGGCCAGATAAAAAAAGACAAGGATACGTTGCTCGTCCAACAGAAAGCATTTGGATATAGCCTGGAGGATTTTAAGACGATTATTGTTCCCATGGTTTCAAACGCCCAGGAGCCTGTTGGATCTATGGGGAATGACGCAGCCCTGGCCGTCTTATCAGAAAGGCCACAACTCATCTACAATTATTTTAAACAGACTTTCGCCCAGGTGACCAATCCTCCAATAGATCCTTACAGGGAAAATCTTGTGATGTCACTTTCCAGTTTTGTCGGTCGAAACAAGAACTTGCTGGAGGAAACGCCGGAACACTGTCGACAATTAAAATTATCGCAGCCCACTCTGACCAATGAGGATATTGATCGCTTGAAAAACTCGCACCTGGAGGGTTTTAAAGTATGCAGTATCCCTATGCTCTTTGAGCCGGTCCAGGGTGCGCTTGAAAAAGGCCTGATCAAATTATGCCTGGAAGCTGAGAAAAAGGTCGATGAGGGCTATTCAATGATCATCTTGAGTGACAGGGATATTACAGTTGAAAAAGCAGCGATTCCGGCTTTACTGGCAGTCTCCAGGGTTCACCAGCATCTGTTGCGTAGAAATAAACGTGGATTTACTGCTCTGATTGTAGAAACGGGAGAAGCGCGGGAAATTCATCATTTTGCCATCTTGTTATCATTTGGTGCCAGTGGTGTCAATCCCTATCTTGTATTCGAATCATTACCGGACTTACAGGATCGGGGTTACATATCGAGGACACTTCCTTTGCCAACCGCAATTATGAATTATATGACGGCTGTGAATAAGGGATTGCTGAAAGTGATGTCAAAAATGGGTATCTCTACCTTGCGTGGTTACCGTCACGCACAGACTTTTGAAGCGATCGGTTTGGATGAGAAATTTGTAGATACGTTTTTTCCGGGAACAGTATCACGAATCGGTGGGATAGGGCTGCCTATCTTCGAAAAAGAAACAATTCATCGGCATTTTAAGGCATTCAGCTTAGCTGAAAACGGAAATATGGAAGTGAATTCCGGTGGTAATTATGCCTACCGTCAGAAAGAAGAATTACATCTTTTTTCACCGGAAGTGATCGTCAAACTGCAGGAAGCTGTCAGAGGGGATGGAGATTACGAAAAGTTTAAATCATACAGTGATGAAGTAAACCAATTAAGTAAAAACCTCTGCACCCTGCGTGGATTATTTACTTTTAAGAAAGGAAAATCAATTCCTCTGGAAGAAGTAGAACCTGCTGAGCATATTGTAAAAAGATTTGTCACCTCAGCGATGTCCCTGGGATCCATTAGTGAGGAAGCACATGAAACCCTGGCTATTGCGATGAACCGCATTGGCGCGAAAAGTAATTCCGGCGAAGGCGGGGAAGATGAAAAACGCTATCAACCCTTGCCGAATGGTGATTTGGCCAAGAGTAAAGTCAAACAGGTTGCTTCAGCCAGATTTGGTGTGACCAGTAATTATCTGGTCAATTCAGAAGAAATACAGATCAAAATGGCGCAGGGTGCAAAACCGGGTGAGGGTGGACAATTACCTGGATTTAAGGTGAGTGATATGATTGCCAGAGTTCGTCATTCAACGCCCGGTGTTATGTTGATCTCGCCACCACCTCATCATGATATTTACTCAATCGAGGATCTGTCCCAATTAATTTTTGATCTGAAGTGTGCAAATCCGGAGGCCCGTATTTCTGTTAAACTGGTTTCAGAAGTTGGTGTGGGAACCATTGCTGCCGGGGTGGCCAAAGGTAAAGCAGACATGATCCTGATCAGCGGTGGCGATGGGGGAACAGGCGCCTCACCTCTCTCATCCATAAAACATACAGGTAGTAGTTGGGAAATCGGTTTAGCAGAAACCCAGCAAGTACTTGTCATGAATAAATTGAGGGGGAGGGTTCGTTTACAGGTTGATGGACAAATTAAAACCGGACGTGATGTCGTTGTCGGGGCATTACTGGGTGCGGAGGAATTTGGATTTGGAAGTACCGCATTGGTCACTCTTGGCTGCATCATGATGAGAAAATGTCACCTCAATTCGTGCCCGGTCGGTGTTGCCACCCAGGATAGTGAGTTAAGAAAACGATTTCAGGGAAAACCCGAGAATGTCATTAATTTCATGCTCTTTATTGCACAGGAAGTGCGAGAATATATGGCTGAATTAGGATTCCGCACATTTGATGAAATGGTAGGACAGGTAAACAGACTGGAAGTAGAAGGAGCAATAACACATTATAAAGCAAAAGGGCTGGATTTTTCAAAAATTCTCTATCAACCATCCGTACAAAACGATACCGAAATTTATTGCGTTCAAGGGCAGGAGCACGATTTATCATCCTCTATGGATGACATAATCATCGCAAAATGTTCGGAAGCACTTGAATCTAAAAAACCTGTCCACATTAAAATGAATATCCATAATTATAACAGAGCAACCGGTGCCACGCTTAGCGCACACGTATCCAAAAAATACAGCTCGCAGGGATTGCCGGAAGATACGATTTCCGTCTCATTTTCGGGTTCAGCAGGCCAGAGTTTTGGGGCTTTTCTTGCACCGGGAATCACCTTTAAACTGGAAGGAGATGCTAACGATTATCTGGGCAAAGGACTCTCAGGCGGTAAAATCATCGTTTATCCACCAAAAACATCCACCTTCAGACCGGAAAATAATATTATATCCGGTAATGTCAATCTGTTTGGGGCAACCAGTGGAGAGGTGTATATTAATGGACAAGTGGGAGAACGATTTTGTGTCCGCAACAGCGGAGCTATTGCTGTTGTTGAAGGAGTCGGAGACCATGGGTGTGAATATATGACGGGAGGTCGGGTTATAGTATTAGGGAAAACCGGTGTCAATTTCGCCGCGGGAATGAGTGGCGGAATAGCCTACGTATTAGATGAGAATCAGTTATTCGATACCCGCTGTAATCTGGAAATGGTCGATATAGAACCGGTTGCAACCAGAGACGATATCCAGTTTTTGCTCAAATATCTCCATAATCATGTTACCCATACAAACAGCAGGTTCGCTCGTGAATTGTTGAATAACTGGGAAGAGATATTGCCCTACTTTGTTAAAGTGATGCCGGTTGATTATCGAAGGGCTCTGGAAAGAATAAAAGAAAGAAAATATGAAGATGCGGATGTTGTTGGTATGACAGAAGAGGTGTATACATAATGGGCAAGACGACAGGATTTATTGAATTTACCCGAGAAACCTATGCATCGGAATCTGTGGAAAAAAGGTTGACTCACTATAAAGAGTTTGTTAAACCTCTGACGGAAAGGGGGCTAGCCAAACAAGGCGCTCGCTGTATGGATTGTGGTACGCCTTTTTGCCATTCATCATATGGATGTCCTGTGATGAATCTGATACCGGAATGGAATGACATGGTCTACAGAGATCAATGGCACGAAGCGTACGAACGTCTGGAAATGACCAATAACTTTCCCGAATTCACCGGACGTCTGTGCCCGGCACCCTGTGAAACGGCCTGCACTTTATCAATTAATGATAGTCCGGTAACAATAAAACAGATTGAACTGGCAATTATTGAAAAAGCATATAAGGAAAACTGGGTTGTACCGAGGCTTCCCAAAATAAAAACAGAAACGAGTATTGCGGTCATTGGTTCCGGTCCGGCCGGTTTAGCAGCGGCCCAGCAATTGGCCAGAAAAGGCCATTCTGTAACCGTTTATGAAAAATCTCCTAAAATCGGGGGGCTTCTGCGCTATGGCATTCCAGATTTTAAACTGGAAAAAAAGTATATTGACAGACGAGTGGAGCAAATGAGTGCCGAAGGTGTTGATTTCAAAACAGATGTTGAAATTGGCAAAGATATTTCAGCAAAATATCTGCAGAAAACCTTTGACGTGGTCTTAATTACCACAGGTGCGGGCGCGCCCAGAGACCTCAAAGTTCCCGGAAGAGAAGCAAAGGGGATTCATTTCGCGATGGAATATCTCACGCAATCGAATATGTTTGTAGACGGGTTGCTTTCAGAGGATGAAATCATATCGGCAAAAGACAAAACTGTACTGGTCATTGGCGGGGGAGATACCGGTTCCGATTGTGTAGGAACGGCCAACCGCCAGGGTGCGAAAAAAGTGCATCAGTTTGAAATATTACCCCAGCCGCCGGCATGGAAAAATGAATGGAATCCCAACTGGCCACACTGGCCAAATATATTAAGGACTTCTTCATCGCATGAAGAAGGATGTGAACGAGACTGGGCGATTATGACGAAATCTTTTATTGCGGAAAATGGTAACCTGAAGGCAGCCGATTTCTGTCGTCTGGAATGGTCATCAGATGGAAACGGCAAATTGCCTCCGTTTAAAGAAATTGCAGGGTCTGAATTTACTCTACAGGTAGATCTTGTGCTTCTTGCGATGGGCTTTGCACATGTCGAACAGGGTAAACTATTGAGAGAATTAGATGTCAAATATGATGAATCGGGAAATATTAAGACAACCAATAATTACAGAACATCGGTTAAAGGAATTTTTGCTGCCGGAGATGCCAGTATGGGAGCCTCACTCATCGTACACGCAATTTACCAGGGTCGTCAGGCAGCAAAGGCGATAGATGAATACTTAACATTGGAGGATGAACAGAAATGGATAAAAATACAAAAATAGCAATCCTGGGGACAGGTAATATTGGTACATCAATCGCTGCCGGATTATTAGCTTCCGGATCACTGCTACCTGAAAATATGATTTTAACCCGTAGAAAAATTCATTTACTTGATTCGTTTAAGACGCAGAATGTTCAGGTTCTCAATGATAATATCAAGGCTGTACAGAAATCTCAAGTGATCATCATTGCCGTGGAACCTCAACAAATTGACACACTGCTCGATGAGATTGCCTCTGCCATCAAACCCGGGGAGCATATCATCATCTCTGTAGTAACCGGCGTTTCAACAGATCAAATAAAAAGCAAACTGGGTAGCGAGGCAATTGTTGTACGCGCCATGCCCAATACGGCCATATCAATTGGTGAATCGATGACCTGTCTTTCAACCGATAAAACCAATTCCGGGGCAATTGAAATGGCAACCGCCATCTTCGATACGCTTGGTAAGACCTTATTGATCGATGAAGAATTAATGAGTTCAGCGACAGCACTCGGTGCCTGTGGCATCGCTTTTTTCCTCAGAGCAATCAGAGCGGCATCTCAGGGTGGAATAGAAATAGGATTTCATGCCGATAAGGCGCTTCAAATAGCGGCTCAAACGGCCAAAGGGGCAGCCTCTTTATTATTGCAAAATGAAGAGCACCCTGAATTCGAGATTGACAAAGTAACGACACCAAGGGGGGTTACTATATCGGGATTGAATCAGATGGAACATCAGGGATTCAGTTCTGCGATGATCAAAGGGATCGTCATCGCCTGGCAAAAAGCGAGTAAGATCTATGAGTCAGAATAGAAAGTTGATGACGCCCGTTTTACGGGCGTCATCAACTTTCTATTCTGATCAAACTCTTAGCACGCTTATCAGTTTTTCAAGCACAATATCTAACTCTTCATAACTAATCACCAGTGGGGGGAGTAGCCGAATTACGGTAGGGCCGGCGGCGATAACCAGTATACCCTCATTTTGCAGGGCCTCGATATATTTTTGAGATTTCTCTTTTAATTCAATGCCGATCATCAATCCAATTTGCCTCAGTTCTCTTACGATTGGCAGGTCCTGCTTTGAAAATTGTTCAGAAAAATATGTTCCTTTTTCAAATGATTCCTTTACCAGGTTATGTTCCTGAATATAGTTGATGGTGGCCAGGCTGGCTGCACAGGCTAAAGGATTCCCGCCAAATGTCGTCCCGTGTTTCCCGGTACTGATGTTTACCTTGTCTGAACACAAAACTGCACCCATAGGAAATCCACCGGCCATCGCTTTTGAAATACACATTATATCGGGAGAGATGTCAAAATGTTCACAGGCAAATAATTTTCCCGTACGTCCAAATCCGGTTTGAACCTCGTCGATGATCAAAAAGATCCCGTGCTCCTGGCAGAGTTCTTTAGTCTGCAAAAAGTAATCCTTTGTACCGGGATGAACACCCCCTTCACCCTGAATAATTTCAAGAAGTATCGCTGCAGTGTTATCCGTAACGGCGTCTTCAAGTTGGTCAAATTTATTAAAGGGAATAAATTTGAAACCGGGAACGAGAGGTTCAAAATCCTGGCGATATTTTGGATTATGTGTTGCGCTGAGAGCGCCAAAAGTTCTGCCGTGAAATCCACGCATGGCAGTGATAAACTCCTCTTTTCCGGTACTTAGACGTGCAAACTTGAGTGCTGCTTCAATACTTTCAGTGCCTGAATTACAAAGAAATACTTTTGAGAGGGTAGAGGGTGAAATTTCAACGAGCTTTTCCATCAGCTGCGCACGAACCGGGTTATAAAATGAGCCGGTACAGGTGATGAGTGTGCGAGCCTGCTCAGATATGGCCTCAGCAACATCCGGATTGGCATGCCCGACGCCGGCAACGCCATGACCGGCTGTACAGTCGATATATTCCTTTCCAGAATCATCCCAAATCTTTGCTTTCTCTCCTTTAACAATTGACAGTCCTCTTTTAGCAAATAGATTCAGCGCATAGTGATCTTCAATTTCCTGATAGTTTTTCACCGTATAATGGTTCCTTTCCCGGCCAGTGCATTTTTGATTGGATTATCCAGACGTCCGTCAGCGAGTATAACTTGATGGGCCCCGCTCTCCAATAATTTGCGCAAGGCTAATATTTTTCTTTTCATTCTTCCTTCAACTTTTTCCTCTCTGATCAATAACTCTTTCGCGGAGAGGGAGGGTACAACACTCTGTGGATCAGAAAGATCATCCAGAAAACCCGGTGCTTCGATCAACTGGATAATTTTTTCCGCCTGGATTGACTGTTGCAGCACATTGACAATATCATCATTCTCGGAATTAATGGCAACGTTTTCCTCGTCAATGATCGGTACACTCAGTACCGGTATATAGCCATTGGATAACAGTAAAGTGAGTAATCCGTGATTGATTTTTTTTGGTTTGCCGCTATAATCCCTGACGATCTTTAATTTTCCACCTTCTTTGATGCGGATTCCCTTATTTCTCTGACCTTCAATTATCTTTCCATCCAGTCCGGATAAGCCGATCGCATTGATACCGTTTTGCTGACAGAGTTCAACAATCCTTTTGTTTTTGAGGCCGGCATAGGCCATGATCAGGATATCGAGTGCTGCCTCATCTGAGAATACACTTGAATAACCCGATACTGAAGTCAGAATTTTTTTTGGTGATTTTAATCTTTCAGCCAATTCATCCCGCAGAGCGTTCGCACCATGTATGATGATAAACTGATCGTCGTTTTCTGCAAGGTCAGAAATAATTCCCTGAATGTTAATATCTTTACCACCACCGATTTTTATGATAATCATTTACATAATCCTAAGATTGTTTTTTTCAATAGTGTGCCAAATTGAATCATTATGATACTGCTCAGAGCCGATAATTATAAAATCATCCGCACTTATATATTTCAGTGAAAAATAATCAGGATCTTCATTAAAATCCGAATAAACAAAAGCGTTTTTTTTGTCGGCAATAATAAAATTCATCGCTTTAACATAGCGACTCCTTTTATTGATAATGTTGACACCTTTTTCAATTGCCGCACTTATATCCCCTCTGTCAAAGCGCAGGATATAATTAAATATTTTTTCTGCACCGATTTTGCCACTTTCTTTAATACGAACGCCGTGTAATTCTCCGTTAAAAACAAAAACGTAATCTTTCCTGGAGAAGGGCATATTATAATCCACATGAATATTTTCGTTCTTAAATGCACTTCGTGCATGGGCAATCAGGAGTGTCGTGGAATCGAAACAATCAAAATCGTCTTCCCAAATGGGATTGATATTTTTATAAAAAACCCACTCTTCATTAATAAGATAAGCACATCCCCAGCCGTGTCCCTGATACTCTTTGCTGTTTTTGGCAATAAGGGCGAATTTTTCGAGGTGATCCTTGATCGGGAATTGCTTTTTGGATCTGATATAGAGTAGTCTGCACATAAAATTGTATCAACCGATTTTTTTTAAGACTCGTCCACGGATTACACTGATTTCCACGGATTTTTATATCAGGTTATCCTTAAGGTCATTTCGAGGCTCCGCCAGTTAGGCGGAGACTAAAAATCTTTACTTTTCGTAAAATTTAAGATTCCTCCCCTGAAAGACGGGATTCGGAATAACAATATATAAATACATAATCCGTGGAAATCCGTGAAATCCGTGGACAAAAAAAGAATTCTCGTTAACCTACAATCTAAGTTCTAAATCGGATGTAATCCGGGAAAAGTCAATCCTGTCGTTTCCTCAAATCCACACATCAGATTCATCGCCTGCAGGGCCTGTCCTGCTGCTCCCTTCATCAGATTATCAATGGCACTGATGACGACCAGGCGGTTCGAAACGGGATCGAGTGCAAAACCGACATCACAATAGTTCGTACCTGCCAGCAGTTTGGGTTCCGGATAGCGGTAGTTGCCGTCTCTCTCTTTCACGATACGGATAAAGGGTTCATCCTGATATGCCTGACGATAGATTTTCCAGATATCTTTTTCTTCCAGTTGATCCTTCAAAAAGACGTGGCTGGTCGCCAGGGCACCACGAACCATTTCGATTGAAGTCACAGAGAAGTTTAAATGCTCTTCCTCTTTGAATCCCAATTCCTGTTCAATTTCCGCAGAATGCCGGTGATGTGTGGGGGCAAATGAACGGACACTGCCGCTGCGCACCGGATGATGTGACGCCTCGCTGGCCTGATTTCCTCCTTCACTCGATCCTACCTTGACTTCGACAACGGTTTTATTAGTATCAACGAGCTGATTTTTAAATAGCGGATATAGACCAAGTATCGTTACGGTTGCATTGCAACCGGCGCTTGAAATAAGATCTGCTTTTTTCATCTCCTCCCGGTGCAGTTCCGGTATCCCGTAAATGAATTTGGATAAATATTCAGGATGAGGATGTTCTTCTTTATACCATTTTTTATAAACTTCTGGGGAATTCAGTCTGAAATCAGCGCTGAGGTCGATTAATTTATCTGCTCTTTCCATGAAAAAATGAAGTTTTCCCATCGCCTGTTTATGGGGGAGACACAAAAGGAGCAGATCACAACCCTCCAGATCTTCAAGACTGCTGAATTTTAGTGATGAAATTTTTCGTAAATTGGGATGTACTTTTGACACATATTTACCGAAGAAGCGTTCGGATGTCACCTGCATGATCTCAACAGCAGGGTGAAAATGCAGCAATCGCAATAATTCTCCGCCGGTGTAACCGGAAGCACCGACGATGGACGCACGAATTTTTTTCATCAGCTGTTCCCCCCGGCTTGTGCGATGACGTATTCCACAATCGCTGCCGGGATATTTACGCCTGTTGGCGTAATACTGTTTCTGAATTCCATTGTATAATTCACTTCGTTGACCAAAAGGCCCTGTTCTGTCTCAAATATATCGATTGCAAGAACACCGCCACCCACTGCTTTGGCTGCCTGTAAAGATATTTGGCACAGTTCTTCCGATAGAGGGCAGTTGGAGGCTATACCTCCGCGGGTTGTATTTGTTATCCAGTGGTCGGAGGTGCGGTAGATGGCCGCGATACATTTATCCCCGACAACAAATGAGCGGATATCTCGTCCTTGTTTGGGAATATATTTTTGAATATAAAAGATTGAATGGTGGTAGCTGCCGAGGATCGTTTTATGTTCCAGCAGTGCTTCTGCCGCATCCCGATCGTTCACTTTGGAAATAAGCCGGCCCCAGGAGCCCACTGCCGGTTTGATGACCACGGGATAGCCCATCGCCTCGATCGCTTCAATGGCAGATTCCTCTGTGAAGGCGACACTCACCGCAGGTTGTGGGATGTTATGTTTATTGAGGGCAATGGATGTCAATAATTTATCACCACATGTTAGGGCTACCTGCGCCGTATTGATGCATTTTAGACCCATGTTTTCATATAACATCATCGCATGCAGAGCGCGGGAATGATTAATACATCTTTCAAGAATGACATCTGCAACGAATTCTCTACTTTCTATATTAAATTTCAAATCGCGAACATCGATAAATTGTAATTCGACATCCCGATGTTTTTTAAATTCCTCAATAAGAAGTTTTTCGTCTTTTCTGATAATAGAGTGTAAAAATCCTACTTTCATTTTAGTATCCTGTCAATTTTATAACCACAGAGAGCACGGAGGATACTTTTGTCATCCCTGCGAAAGCAGGGATCCATTGATACCCGTTGAATATAATCTCTGGAGTCCTCCCGCATAGGCTGGGACGGGAATGACAATCTAGGTCTTTGTGTTCTCTATGGTTAATTAAATATACCATAATTTTTAGCTCTTGATTAATACAAAAGGTGGTAAAAAAATTAAATATATAATTTTTCTGTAGCGGGGTGCTTTTTGCACCACTCGATGATATGATGGAGCTCCTCAAGATCAACCGTACGACCTTTCTGACCGATGGATTTAATAATTGCCAGAATTCTTTCCAGAAGGTTTATATCGATTTCCACCTCCAATTTCTCAAGAGCCCATTGCACGGAGGAGATGCCGGACATGTGGTCAAGCGATACATTCATTTCACGTCCAACGATCGAAGGATTAATACTCTGATAATGTGTGGGATCTTTAACCGCAGCGTGGGTGTGCACCCCGGCACAATGTGTAAAGGCATTTTTTCCGACCAGTGGATAGTGAGCCGGGATTGGGACTTTTGAGTATTTGCTCACGATCTGGTATAATTCCGGTAATTTATTAAGATTCCATAATGAGTGCTCCAAATTTTCTGATTGCAGAATAATCAGCAGCTGAGCCATATCGGTAATTCCGGCCCGTTCACCCAAACCAAGGACAGAAACGTCAACAATCTCCGCGCCGGCATGCACAGCATCCAGGGCATTGGCAACGGCCAGTCCACGGTCATTATGACAATGAACGGCAATTTTCGGAGAAAGATCTTTTTTATCAAAAATTTCCCGTAAACGACTGATGAAGTCATACATATTGTGTTCTGAACGGGGAATCATAAATCCGGTCGTATCGGCAACACTGATAATATCCGCACCGGCCTCAATGGCGGCGACAGAAGCCTCAACCACATTCTCAAATTTCGAACGAACCGTATCTTCCGGGGTATAGCGAATTGTCAATTCTGGCTTCATCGCCTTTGCATAGGCAATCACCCGCGCTATCTGATCAATCGCATTGTTCAGATCTTTTTTGAACACGTGGTTGAGGCGCTCATCAGAGACACAATAGAAAATGCCCAGAAAATCAACACCACATTCCAGTGCCAGATCGATATCCGCTTCAAGAGATCGCGAATGGGCACCGATCTTCGCTTTCAAATTGTGGTTTGTAATTTGTCTGACTGCTTCAAATATTTCCGGTGTGACCATCGGATGACCGGCTTCGATGATATCGATACCGATTTCGTCCAATAACTCGGCAATGGCCAGCTTGATATGGCCGTCAAAATAAACGCCGGGGGTCTGTTCACCTTCTCGTAAGGTGCTGTCCAATACCTGAATCACAGATTATTCTCCCCAGTCTTCATCTTCCTGAGGTGCTTCCGCCAATTCAGGGGGATCGAGACTGATGATCTCCAGTTCCGTGCCGCAGTCAGGGCAGGTGATTAATTCTCCCTCAACCGCATCATCCGGAAACTCCACTTCCGCATCACAAACCGGACAGGCATACACTCTTTTCATATTTATCCTTTCAATTAATATGAGCTATAGTTTACGAAACAGAAATTTTAACGCAGAGCACGCAAAGTAATTTTAGAACTTGTCATTCCCGCGCAAGCGGGAATCCATAAATTATAAATAACACCTTATAATGGATCCCTGCTTTCGCAGGGATGACCAATTTAAAAATTCTCTGTGTTCCTCTGCGTCCTCTGCGTTTAAAATTCTGTTAATTTAATTATTAATTAAAAAAACCTTTCAATTGAAACGTGAAAGGTTTTTAGTCTAACACTCTCTATGTGACTTGAATTAAGTACATCAAAAATTTGCATAAGATATTAAAAAAAAAGGGCTAAAACAACAAAAATTGAATATAAATACAATAAATTGTATAAATATATGTATTGTTTGACGAATTGCATTTTTTATTAAAATTACCTACACTTCAACTACAATCTCTCATCCTTCAACTTATTTCGGAGACGCAAATGGATATTCTGCGATCGTATATACAGGCGACGGCTGATTTTTTGTGGGGTTTTCCGCTGATCATTCTACTGGTTGGTACGGGCTTTTGGCTGACGTTCAACCTTCGCGGTATTCAATTCACAAAGTTATGGCACGCCCTGTATCTGGCGCTTGTCAAACGTAAAGAAGAAGGAGATGAACCGGGAGATATTACCCATTTTCAGGCGTTGATGACTGCTTTATCAGCAACGGTTGGCACCGGGAATATTGCCGGTGTGGCAACAGCGATTGCTGCCGGCGGACCGGGCGCTCTTTTCTGGATGTGGATTACCGGTCTAGTCGGAATGGCCACCAAATATTCGGAAGCGGTGTTAGCGGTGAAGTATCGGGAAATTGATGAAGACGGGACAATGAGTGGTGGTCCCATGTATTATATCAGTAAAGGTTTGAATGCAAAATGGCTGGGTGGTATTTTTGCCCTTTTTGCAGCAGTGGCTGCCTTTGGTATCGGCAACATGGTTCAGTCAAACTCCGTCGCCGATGCGCTGGAAAGTAGTTTTAATTTACCGTTCTGGTTCACTGGAATCATTTTGATGGCGGCTACGGCGCTGGTGATTATTGGCGGAATCAAAAGCATCGGCCGTGTGACCGGGGTTCTGGTTCCGATCATGATCATTTTTTATATGGGGGCAGCCCTGCTTATCATTTTATTACATATTGACATGGTCCCGGCTGCGATTATCTTGATTTTTGAACAGGCCTTTACGCCGACAGCGGGGATCGGCGGCTTTTTAGGGGCGACAGTGATGCTGACCATCCGCATGGGTGTGGCACGAGGGGTGTTTTCAAATGAATCCGGTCTGGGAAGTTCGCCCATCGCTGCCGCTGCTGCAAAAACAAAACATCCGGTTTCCCAGGCACTGGTTTCAATGACTCAAACCTTTATCGATACGATTGTGGTCTGCACAATGACCGGATTGGTTCTGGTCTTAACCGGAGAGTGGAGCAGTGGCCTCACCGGAGCAGAATTGACGACTGTCGCTTTTACGACCGGAATGGGAAGTGAAGCAGGGGAGTATATCGTCAGTATCGGTCTGGCATTATTTGCCTACTCAACGATCCTCGGCTGGTCTTATTACGGCGAAAAATCGATCGAATATCTGATTGGTATTCGAGCGGTCAAACCTTACCGTTATATATTTACCGTGTT
>Ga0209536_100002135_pt1 | contig 32178 bp, 31 predicted proteins | sample DeeMarSeWOR28_12_FD_187461 | JGI IMG/M metagenome (GOLD analysis project Ga0209536, IMG submission 187461) | Marine sediment microbial communities from White Oak River estuary, North Carolina - WOR-2-8_12 (SPAdes) (version 2) | ecosystem: Environmental > Aquatic > Marine > Intertidal zone >... | reverse complement strand
ATTTCCCATAGGAATCCGTCCAGGTGTTGCCGGGCGCGGTGTTCAGATCCCCCATCACGAAGGTCGGAATGGCGCTACCGCTCAGCGCAGCGATCAGCTCGTCCGCCTGGGACAGTTGCTCCGCCTCGCCCTCCTCGCGCGGCGTCAGGTGCGTCGAGACGACGCGGTATTCCTTGCCCTTCACCTCGATCACGACGCTGGCGAAGCCGCGCGTGATCTCGAGGAGCTGGCCACCGAGCTCGATCGCCGGGTTGTCGGCGTAGTTCGCGGTCGCGGGCGAATGCCACGGCACACCGTCGCGGACGAGGACGACGTCCATGTCCTCCAGGCGCACGTCCACCAGGTCCGTCGCCGGGTTCATGCCCAGCAGCGCGGGAACCTCGAACGCGAAGTTGTTCACCACCGCGGCGGGCGTGTAGGTCAGCCCCCGGTCGGCCAGTTCCGCGACGAGAATGTCCAGGTAATCGGTGTGTTCGACCCACGTCCCCGGGTAGCCCGTGTACAGGCTCGGCGCCCGCAGCGTGAATCGCGACACCTCCTGGAGAGCTACGGCATGCGGATTCCGCTCGGCGATGTAGTCTGCGATCGCCTCGGCGCGCTCCCGGAAGTCGGTTGCCTGAATCGCGGCCCATTCCTGGCCGGCGAGCACCACCAGCTCTTCCAGCGAACCGGCGGCCATGATGTTCTCGATCTTGCTGCCGACATAGAGATTCCAGGTCATCAGGCCGACCTCCGGCGGGCCGGCACGCTCCACGCCAGCCTGCAGATCGGCCTCCTCCGGTCCGAGAATGTCGTCGCCACAGGCGCCGACCCCGGCCAGGAGGCAACAGATCAGAGTAAGGAACGTCATCATCCGTCTCATCGGGACCTCCCCTGCTGGTTGGTTCGACTGCGTCCTGCCGCAGTCTCACCGCCAGGGGTCAAGCCCCGGTCAAGCCGAAGGACCGGTCCCGGCCGCCCGTTCCTGGATGCGAACCCGCTGTCCGCGCGTGAGCATGTCCCGTGCGATGACCTCGCGCACGATGCGCGCGACGAACATGTATCCCCGGGCATCGGCGCTCAGCCATCTCTGCCACTCCAGCTCGTCCAGCGCCGCGGCCACGGGATCGTGGTCGAGCCCCGTCACCGCTGCCAGCAGCTCCTGCGAAATCGGTTCATCGAGCACCGCCGCCGTGCTCAGCAGCTGCTGCGCGGCATCGCCGAGACGGCGGAAACCGATCCGGATCGCCGCCGTGACGGCGTCCGGCAGTTCGCCGGGATAGGTCTGGTCCATGGTCTGGAACGGCTGCGGCCAGGTGCCCAGCTCGTCCAGCTCCAGGCCGAGCCGCACCCCGTTGAGCAGATCCACGGCGAACAGCGGAAGCCCCGCCGAATCCACGGCGATGCGCCGGGCGAGACGCTCCGCCTCGTCAGGTCTGAGATTCGGGACGATCTGCCTGGCCAGGGCTTCGATGTCCGCCGCCGGGAGCGGCTGGAGCGTCACGACCGCGCCCTCGACATCGCGTCCGATACGCGCCCGGAGCTCATCCAGCTGCGGCTGCAGCGGATGGCTCTGCAGGGAGAGCAGCAGGGTCATCGGCTCGGCCGAGAGGTCCCGAACGAGCCCGGGCAGCGCCCGGCCCGTCTGGGCGTCGAGGTTCTCCGCGTTGTCGATCCACAGGACCAGCGGACGGAGCTCCGACACGGCCTGCGCCACCTCCGTGAACGCCTGAGGCAACATGCGCGGTGTCGCTCCGGCGGCGTGATCGTGCAGCGCGGGATCCTGCCACCCGGTCTGCTCCAGCAGCGTGCGGAGCGCGCCGGGGGGCGCGACCGCCGCCCCCTCGGCTTCCAGGAGACCACCGGCAGCGAGACCGAGCAGCACCGACCAGTCGTTGCCCGCGTCACTCGGCACGGCGCGGACGTGCGACACGGCCGCGCCTTCCAGCCTCGCCCGCGCGATCAGCTCTTCGGCGAGTCTCGTCTTCCCGGAGCCCGACTCGCCCTGGCACACGATTACGGCGGGGCTGCGCGTGGCCATGCTGTGCCGCAACACGGACACCAGCATCGCGAGCTCGCGCTCGCGCCCGACCAGCGGTGCCCTGCGGGACCAGAGCTCCTCGCCGGGTATCTCGGCAGGCAGACGCCAGGTGCGTTCCTGCTGCACCCGTTCGACGAGCTCCCGGGTGGCCGCCTCGGGCTCGATCCCGAGATCACTCTCCAGCCGTCGGACGAACTCCTCGTACAGACCGAGCGCCGAGGCCCGCTCGCCTCGCAGCGCCGCCGCTTCGATCAGCAGCCGCACCGCGCCCTCGGAATAGGGATCGACCGCCAGTGCCCGTCGGGCGGACTCGCGGGCGGCCGCTTCGTCCCCCCGGGCCAGGGCATTCGCCCCCTGCTCCTGGAGAACGGTCGTGCCGAGCCGGTTCCAGTGCTGGCGCTCCGCGGACAGCCAGTCCTCGAACGGAATGCTGTCCGTGACCACGAATCCTTCCATCCAGCTTCCCCGCACCAGCACGGCGGCTTCCTCCGGCCGCCGTTCCGAGATCGCTGCCTCGAACGCGTCGAGGTCGAGGGAGACGCTCTCGCCGGACAGCCCGACCTGGTCCCCGATCGATTCGAGCGCTTCGTCGCCGACCGTCCGGCGAATCACGCGCAGCGCCTCATTGAGGGAGTGGCGGGCGGCGGAATCCGGCTTGTCTCCCCACAGAAGCCCGATGAGGTGTTCCCGCGAGCGTCGCCCCCCGGGCGACCGCGCCAGATAGAGCAGCAGGGCCAGATTCTTCCTCCACCGCAGCTCACGCGGCGCCTCATCCCCGTCCACGAGGATCTCCACGGGTCCCAGCGTCCGGAGCTCAATCATCGATTCCGCACTCCCTGCCACGGTCCGCCAGGATGGCCCTGACCTGATCGCGCTGCCCGACCAGATCGGAATCCGGATCGTGCCACAGCCGCAGCACCTCGCCGGCTCGGCTGATGAGCAGGTGACACCCGGGAAGTCCGGCGATCGACTCGCCACCCGTGCGCCCGGCCGCCAGTCGAACGGAGGCTACCCGGGCATGGACGCCGAACGCCGCGTCGATCTCCGCCGCCTGAGCGATGCCGGGCATCGTTCCCTCCTCGAGGTCCGTGTTCTCGTGCCAGTAGAGGCTGCGCAGCGCACTGGCCGTGTCGCCGGTCGCCATCTGCCAGGCGGAGCGCAGCCAGTAGGTGGAAGCACGCCCGAACGGAAACTGCTGCAGGGCGATGGAATCGTAGACGACCAGGCCCGAGCTGACCGCGAGCGCGCCCTGCGGGTCTCCCCTGCCGGCCAGGACCGCCGCCTCGAGCAGCAGGCTCGGGTCCCAGCGATCCGGCGCAACGCCATCCGGCGCGGTATTCGCGGACAGGGAGTCCTTCCACTCCGCTGCGCGGCCCTGGCTGTCGTTCCGCTCACCGAACAGGGCCAGGGCGAGGGCGATACGCGCACGGTAGGATCCGTCGCCCGCCTCCCGGTACAGCTGCTCGAGCTCCGACGCTCCGTGCTGCGCCGCGGCGTCGTCGAACCCGTCGAACCCGAGGGACCATGGGACCACCCGCCATTCGGCGGCCTGCAGCCGGGCCTCGTACGAACCGAGCCGTCCGGCGATCGAATCGAGCGCGGCAAGCGCCTCGTCGATCCTGCCCTGCCCGAGTGAGCCGAGCGAGATGGCCAGCCAGGCGGCAGCCTCGTCTTCGGGACTCCGGATCTCACGCCCGAGCTCAAGCAGCTGTTCCCCCAGCCTCGACTGGCTGGCCGGCAACTCCACGTAGCGGACCCAGCGGCAGCCGAGCCTGAGAAACTCGCGCATTCCGAGGACCCAGCCCGGCGAACCCGCGGGTCCGAAGCCGGAGATCAGCGCTTCGTATCCCGCACGTGCGTCCGCCGGGTCGGAGAAGCGCTCCCGCCACGCCTGGCCCCAGATCGCCGGATAATAGACGTCGTGCTGGCCCGGGTCCCCCGAGATCCGGCTCAGATGCTCCAGCGAGCGAGCGGCGACTTCGCGGTGTCCGAGCCGGATCGAGGCCTGGGTGAGGTGTTCGACGGCCGGCGCGAGCCCGGAGTCCTTCCGAACCGCCGATTCGAACAGCGCGACCGCGGAATCGACGGGCTCGCCCCACAGCCCGCCGCGGTGATACAGCTCATCGGCGTACAGCAGGGTGGGATACGCTTCGTCGGGAAAGCGCTCCGCGACCTCGCGAAGTCGCTCCGCCTTTTCCGGGTACGGCGCCAGCCTGGCGGCGAGCAGCATCGAATCGAGCGCGGGCAGGCGTGCCGCGCCCCGCCGGTACAGATCGGCCAGGTCCACATCCACCGACTTGTGCGCCAGCCAGCGCTCCGCCTCGGCGAGATGCCACTCCGCCAGCGCGAAGTCGGGCTCGAGGCTCAGCGCCAGGGAGAATCGCGCGGTGGCGTCGCGCAGAGCGTCTTCCCGGAACGACTCCCGACCGTCCAGGAAGAACAGCACGGCATCGCTCGAGTAGTCGCGCAGGACCCCGGCCTCCTCCGCCGAGACGTTCGTCAGGCCCGCCTCTCCGGTCGCCTCCAGCAGCAGATGAAACAGCACCTGCCCTGCGCCGATGGTGTCTCCGCGGGCGACCGACCCCTGGTAGGGACCGCGACTGCCACCCGATCCGTCGTGCAGCGAAGCGACGATTCTCCACTCATCCGCGGCGGAGAGGATTCGACATTCCGTGATCCGTGCCGCGCGGAGAGCTCCGGCCCAGCCGGTCCAGTCATCGGGCGCCAGCCGGTCCTTCGCGCGATCCCATGCGTTCAGGGTCTGCCGATCGCTCAGCACGTGCACCGCGCGCAGCTGGTCCAGCTCCGTGGCCGCGTACGACCGCGCGAATCCCGCCACCTCCGGATCCACTCCCGAATACGAGCAGGGCAGGACGGCGAGATCCGCCGTGACGGCGGGCGGGGACTTCGGCCAGGCCCACCAGAGAAGAAACATCGACAGCGCCCCGAACAGCACGACCGCCGAGCGCAGCAGGGTGGGCCGTGTCCGACACGACTGCACCAGCGCCTGCCGGAACGACGCGGCGTCGGGCCAGCGCCGGTCGGAATCCGGATCGAGAGCTCGGGCGAGAACGGGCCGCAGCCGGCGTGGTACTCCGTTCCAGTCGGCCCTTTCCGGCGCCTGAAATCGTTTCCAGCGTCGTCCCGTGAATGCCTCGAACAGCACCAGCCCCGCCGAGAACAGGTCGGAGCGCTCCGACGATCCCTCCCCAGCGACCTGCTCGGGCGCCATGTACTCGGGCGTACCCGGCGAGTCGGACTCGGTCAGAGGCGCGGCGGATTCTTCGACGTCCGTGGCGATGCCGAAGTCGGCGAGCAGGGCCCGGTCGGCACACAGAAACACGTTTCCCGGTTTCACGTCCCGGTGGAGCACGCCGGCGGCGTGCGTCGCGGCCAGGGCGGCCAGCAGATCGGAACCGAGCCGGCAGACTTCGGAGGGCTCCAGCGGGCCGTCGCCCAGGCGTGTCCGCAGCGTCGGGGCGTTCACGAAGTCCATCACGTAGTACTGGACGCCGTCGGCCGTGCCGCATTCGTGGACGGGTACGATGTTCGGGTGAGAAACGGCCGCCAGGGCGCGCGCCTCGCGTTCGAACCGCTCCGAACCGACGGCCGTGGCAGACTCCGGTCGAAGGACCTTTACGGCGACGTCGCGTCCGAGAGTCGTGTCCCGGGCGCGGAACACCCGCCCCATACCGCCGGTTCCGATCTCCTCCAGGACCGCGTATCGGGGCGCCAGTGCCGACTTGAGCCGTTCGTGCAGCACGGACATGAGCCCTCGTCTCTTTGGGCCACGGAGAGGGGATGATGCGCCCTGCGGCGTGGTGGGGGCACACCGCCGGAAGTTTAGGGACCCCGCGATCACGCAGTCAAGTGAATGTCCGCCAATGAGAACAGGTGACCCTCCGCTCCGCCGGCAGCGGCTGTCGCACGGTTGTGCACGACTGTAGTTTCGCAGCCGCGTCGGATAGCAGACACCTGGAACCCCCACCGGACGGTCGGATGTCCCTCAGATCCACGCTCCGCGCCCTGCTGACCCTGCGAAAGGGCGTGTTCACGGGGCTGAACGAAGAGACGGTCGGGACGGATCCCTTTCCCCTGTTCGACGAATGGTACCGGGAGGCCCGCCAGGCCGGTCTCTATCTTCCCGAGGCGATGACTCTCGCGACCGCCGATGAGGACGGAGTCCCCTCCGCGCGCCTGGTGCTGCTGAAGGGCCACGACGAGCGCGGCTTCGTGTTCTTCTCCAACTACGAGAGTCGCAAGGCGGGCGAGCTGGCGGTGAATCCCCGCGCGGCGCTGGCGATTCACTGGCCGATCCTGCAGAGGCAGGTCCGGATCGAGGGGACCGTAGAGCGGATCACGCCGGAGGAGTCGTTCGAGTACTTCCGGACCCGACCCCGGGGCAGCCGCATCGGAGCCTGGGCGTCGCCGCAGAGCCGCGTGATTCCCGATCGCTCGGAGCTGGAGACCCGGGTCGCGGAGTTCGACGCCAGGTTTCCGGGGGACGATGTCCCGCTGCCTCCGTACTGGGGGGGGTATCGGGTGCGCCCCCAGCGGATCGAGTTCTGGCAGGGGCGGGCGAGCCGACTGCACGACCGGTTCCGGTTCAGCCGGAAGGTCGACGGGTGGGCCGCGGATCGGCTGGCCCCCTAGCCGATCCGCCGACGCCGGGTCCGGCGAACAGTGGCGTCGCGTTCCGGACCGGGCTGGGGTGGTTGTGAACCGATCAGCACAAGTCGCATCTTGATCGCCGCAGCCTGCGCGATTCCGAACGACTTCCCTCCGTGAGGAGATCCCATGTACAGACGATCGACACCGGGCCTGCTCGGACTGGCGTTCCTGTTCTCGGCCTGCGGTGGTGACGGCGATACCGCCGTCAGTGAATGGGCCGGGACGATCACGGACAGCGCCGGCATCCAGGTGATCGCGAATCCCGAGACCCGGATGTGGAGCGAAGGCGACGCATGGAAACTGGAGGAAGTACTGACGATCGGAGCTGCGGAGGGGGCTCCGGAATACCAGTTCGGCCAGATATCCGGCGTGGGAATCGCGTCGGACGGGCGAATCATCGTCTCGGACATGCAGGGGCAGCACGTCAAGGTGTTCGCGCCGGACGGGACCTGGGAACGGACGATCGGTGAAGCGGGCAACGGCCCCGGGCAGTTCGGAGCCCAGGCGGGCCCCGTCCTGGTGGGTCGGGGGGACACGGTCTTCGTTCCCGACATCGTCAACCAGCGCGTCAACATGATCACGCCGGACGGCGAGGCGCTCCGCAGCCTGCCGATCGACATGCAGGCCGGCATTCCGATCCGCTGGGAGCTCACCGAGAATGGGACGATCGTTACGCAGCTGCGGAAGCTCTTCAACGCTCCGGGGGTGACCCCGGATTCGCTGGACGTGATCGTGACGCGCGGCTACGACGGGGCGATCCTCGACACGATCACTTCGGTTCCTTCGGGGAAGACGTTCGCGATGAGCGCCTCGGGCCAGCCCGAGTTCCACTTCTTCTCGCCCGAGCCGATCTGGGCCCTGACGCGAGATGGGGGAATCCTGCTGGGCACCAACGACGAGTACCGCTTCGTGTTCCTCGATCCCGAGGGGGCGACGCGGCGGATCGTGAGCATGCCCTCCGAGCCCGCCATGGTGACGGAGGAGGATCGCAGCCTGTTCGTGTCGTCGCTGGAATCGCTCTGGGGCCAGGCCGGCGTGCCTCCGCAGGGCATACAGCAGCTGAAGTCGGCGATCAGCTTCGAGGACCGGTTCCCCGCTTTCGCCCAAGCGCTGTCCGGGCCTTCGGGATCGCTGTGGGTCCAGAGGATCCGGCCGCTCAGCCAGATGAGCTCGGAGGAGAAGGAAGGATTCAACCCGCTGCAGAACATCGGGTCCGCGCAGTGGGACGTGTTCGATTCCGAAGGGCACTACCTGGGGATCGTGGAGATGCCCTTCCACTACCAGCCGCTCGGCTTCCACGACAACGAGGTCGTGGGCGTGTGGAGAGACGACCTCGACGTGCAGTACGTGAAGCTGCTTCGGATCGCCGGCATGGACTGATGACGGCGGGTGCGCCCGCCCGGCCGCGGAGGCCGGGCGCGGCGCCCTGCAGTTCCGGCGCCCCCGATGCAGGGCGTCAGTCGATCACGAACACCGCGTGCACCGTGACCCGGATCTCCTTCTCGCGCGACGAGGTGTCGTAGATTCCGTACGAGGCGACCTCGGTGGAGAACGGCTCGGTGATCTGGAACACTCCGGCGCGGGCCGAGGCGATCCCCTCGATTCCCTCGTCCGTCGCCGACGCGATCTCCTCGGCCCGCATCCGGGCGTCCTCGGTGGCCCGCGCCAGCAGGGACCGCTTCACCCCGGCGAGTCCCGAGTAGAAGTACTCGAGACGTGAATTCTGCAGCAGCAGTCCGGCGGCGAGCAGGCCGGACGGATCCAGCGCCAGCGCCTCGACCGCGTCGAGGTCCTCTGAGATCAGATACAGCGTCTGATTGACCTGGTACTCGCGGATCCCATCCGATCCGTACATCGGGTTCGTGGTGACCGGCTGCAGGACGACGGACTCCCTGGGTATGCCTGCGGCGCCGAGACCCGCGAGCAGCGACTCGACATCGCTCCTGATCTGTACATATCCGGCGCTCAGCCGGGAGACCGGGACGGTCCGACCGATGGAGAGGCTCCATTTCACCTGGTCGGCCTCGAACGGCTGAGATGCCATGCCGACCACCTGGACCGTCGCCGTCGCATGCCGGGCCCGGTAGAACGACCCGCCGAGAATCACCGACGAGACCACGAGTCCGAGCGCCAGAATCCAGGCCGCACGAGCGGCGTTGCGTGCAGATGTCTCATTCATCCCGGGACTCCTGAGGGTTTCTGATCCGGTCCAGCAGGGACGCCGCATACACGATCCCGCTCGGCGTCCGTGAGCCATGCCAGCTCAGCAGCTCTCCGTCCACGATGTGAAACCGGTCCCGCGGAATCCCGGTTGCCGCGGACAGTCCATCGGCGTGGGACTCGCCAAACGGGAAGGGCTCCGTGGAAAGAAGCACCGCAGCGGGATCGGCGGATCCGAGGTCTTCTTCGCGCACGGAAGGATAGCGATCGCCAGAGCCGTCCTCGGGGCCGAAGACGTTCACGCCGCCCGCGAGGCCCAGCAGGTGGCTGATGAAAGTGTCGCCGCCCGCGACCATGATCGGCTCGCGCCAGATCAGGTAGGCGAACCGCACGGGATCCCGTCCTTCCGTCGCCTCCCGCACGACTGCGGCACGCGACTCGATGTCGCTCGCGATCCGCTCGGCCTGTCGAGCCGCGTCGATCGCCTCCCCGATCGAGCGGACCATGGCCGCCGTGTCCGCCGTCGTCCTGGGAAAGCTGACGTGGCAGTCGATGGAACGGGCGCGGAGCGCCTCGGCATCCTCGATGCGGTTTTCCTCCTCGTTGAGCAGCACGAGGTCGGGGCGGAGTTCCGAGATCTGCTCGACGCGCGGGTTCTTGGTCCCGCCCACCTTTTCGATCCTCGCCACCCCGGCGGCGGGATGGACGCAGAACTTCGTCACTCCCACGAGGTCGTCGCCGCGGCCGAGATCGAACACCAGTTCGGTGAGGCTGGGACAGAGAGACACGATGCGCATGAATCACCCTACCCCGCCGCCGCCGCCGACGATCCTCGCCGGCGGCGACTCCGGGACCGGGTCGGCCGTCCCGTCAGTGCGGCGCGGCCGACTCGTGTATGCTCACGTCCGGAAGGGGGGTGTCCGCCGTGTGCACGGGAAGCAGCGGATATTCGACTTCGGGTTGCAACCCGGTGAGCGACTCGAGGAACGCCGCGATGGCGCCCGCCTCTTCAGGAGTGAGGGTCGCGCCGAGCTGTGCGGAGCCCATGATCTTCACCGCGTCCTGCAGCGACCACACCTTTCCGGAGTGGAAGTAAGGCGCGGTCAGCTCGATGTTGCGGAGCGAGGGCGACTTGAACACGTACTGGTCCGCTTCCGTGTTCGTCACGCTGAACCGTCCGAGATCGCCCTCGGGCCGGACATCCGCAGGGGGCGCCTGCACGACACCGAAGGGGAAGTAGCCCTGTCCACCGAAGTTCACGCCGGCGTGGCACCCCGAGCACCCTTTCGACACGAAGGTCTCCAGACCGGCCACCTGGGTCTCGGTCAGCGCCGAGTCGTCACCTGCCAGCCACCGGTCGAACGGGGAACCCGGCGTCACCAGGGTGGCCTCGAACGCTTCGATCGCCCGGGCCATGTTGTCGAACGTGACCGGCTCGCCTTCACCGGGAAACGCCCTGGCGAACAGTTCGCGATACTCGGGAATCGACCTCAGCGTCGCGACCGCGCGTTCCGGGTCGCTGGCCATCTCCACGGAGGCCTGCACCGGTCCCTTCGCCTGCTCCTCCAGGTCGGCTGCGCGGCCGTCCCAGAACTGAGCCAGATTGAACACCGCATTCAGAACCGTCGGCGCGTTGCGCGGTCCCTTCTGCCAGCCGTGCCCGATCGAGGTCTCCATCAGGTCGATGCCGCCCAGCGAGAGGTTGTGACAGGTGTTGCAGCTGATCAGCCAGCTCGACGAGAGCCGCGGCTCGAAATAGAGCATCTTCCCGAGCTCGATCTTCTCGTCGGTGAGCGGGTTGTCGGCCAGCGCAGGAGCGACCGCCGGGACGACTTCGAACAGGGCCGCCGCCTGAGCGCGGATCGCGGGACCTTCGCCGGTCACGACCGTCGTTCCGGGCGCCGTCGACTCGCCGGCATCGGTACGAGTCGTTGCTGCCTCGTCTCCGGTGGAACAGGCGGCCACGAGGAATCCGATCGCCATGAAGCCCCGGGTTCGTGCGGATCTCATCTCTTGCCTCGCTCGGTTCAGGTGCGGCATACCGTTGCGCCCGCCCGGTCCTTCACCAATCGTGCCAGTGATCGGGATCGAACGGGAAGCGGAAGGCGTGGCCGGACCCGACCGACTGAGCCGCTAACCGGTTGTCGACCAATCGGTTTCACTGCCGCCCGCCTGCGGCACGAACCGGCGGCTTCGTGCGGTGACGAACGATCCGGGCGGTGAACGGGCGATTCCGTACGCTAACGCGCCAAATCGTCCCGGCGCGCAGGGGGACTCGGGGAGGTCCGGGAGGGGATCACCATGTCGGCGATGTACTCCACCTGCCTGTTCTGTAACCGGCCGCTCGGCCAGAACCGGGTGATCGAGACCTTCCCGGTGGGCCGGCGCCTGGCCTTCGACGGCGATCGGGGTCGGCTGTGGGTCGTCTGCCGCAGGTGCGAGCGCTGGAATCTCTCGCCGCTCGAGGAGCGGTGGGAGGCAATCGAGGACTGCGAGCGGCTGTACCGCGAAACCCGCCTGCGCGTCTCCACCGACAACATCGGACTCGCCCGGGTCGGAGACGAGCTGGAGCTGGTGCGAATCGGTCGCCCGGTTCGGGGCGAGTTCGCCGCCTGGCGGTACGGGGATCAGTTCGGACGCCGGCGCAAGAGGGCGATCGTCTACACGACCGCCGGGGTCGGGGCCCTGGGGCTGCTGGCCGCCGGCGGGCTGGCGGCGGGGGTTTCCCTCGGCGGTGGCTACTGGGGGTTCTCGCAGGTCATACAGGGGCTCAACAACGAGCGGACGGCCAGCCGATTGCGGGACGCGCACGGGCAGCAGGTGCGGGTCCAGCTCAAGCACCTGGAGCGGTCGCGCTTCGTGCCGGCCGATACGCCCGAGGGGTGGGAACTCCACGTTCGCTATACGCCCGGGTGGTCCGCCGGGATCTCGACCGGGCCCGGGGAGCTGATGGTGGTCAGCGGCCCGCCCGCGGTTGCCACGGCCGGAAAGCTCATGGCCCGGGCCAACCGACGCGGTGGCAAGAAGGACACGATCTCGCAGGCGGTACGCCGGATCGAAGCCGTGGGACACCCCGAGGCGTACCTTCGCGAGGCCTCCCGGGAGGCCGACCGGCTTCGCGAGCAGAAGGCCGGCGGAAGCGCCAAGAAGCGGGAGAAGACGGATGCCGGTACCCTGGCCAAGCTTCCCGGCGAGATCCGACTCGCCGTGGAGATGGCTACCCACGAGGAGGCGGAACGCAGGGCAATGGAGGGAGAGCTGGCGATCCTCGAGGAGGCATGGAGGCAGGCCGAGGAGATCGCCGGGATTGCCGACAACCTGCTCATTCCCAGGTCCGTGGAACAGCTGCTGCGCGATGAGAAGCGCAGGGCAGGCCTCGACCCGGGCCCGGAACCCGGGAACGGTCTTCCCGTGGGCTCCGGGGACGACGAATGAGCGAACTGTCGCTTCGACGGGTGTCTCCGGGAGACGATGCCGATCTTGCACGGATCATCCGGAGCGGAATGGTGGAGTTCGGAATCTGCGGCGCGGGCCCTGACGACGATGCCGAGGTCGCCTCGATCTCGTCGGCGTACGCTCCGCCTCGGGCCGCCTTCTTCGTGGTCGAGGAATCGGGCCGGGTGCTCGGCGGCGGGGGGATCGGACCGATCGCCGGACAGCCCGACGAGATCTGCGAGCTTCGCAAGATGTACCTGGTCCCCGAAGCTCGCGGCCTGGGGGCCGGCCGGCGAGTGCTCGAAGCCTGTCTGGACTTCGCCCGCGAGGCCGGCTACCGGACCTGCTACCTGGCGACGCTGGAGCGCATGACCCGGGCGCGAAAACTCTATGCCGGGTTCGGATTCGAGCGCAGCGACCGGGAGCTTCCGGGCTCCGCGCACCTCGGCTGCGACACGTGGTACGAGAGGAAGCTGTGACGACGTCGAGGTGATCGGGAAGTCGGCGCCGTCGCTCCCGGCATCGCTCTGGCGCCGGCGCCCGTATCGCGACCAGTTTCCCCGGACGTGGAACCCCCATCGGAGGCGCGCATGACCCTGGCCGGACTCCTCGAACTCGGTTTCGAGCCCGCCGGCAACGAGCCCCGGGTCGTCGAGGCGGGCTGGTCAGGAGACCGCTTCGCCCTGGCCGTGGAGCGGCCGGGAATGGGAACTCGAATCGGGATCTCGCTGCGGGCCGATTCACCGGACAGGGCCAGCCGGGCCGCGGAACAGGCGCTCACGCTGATGGATCGTCTCGTCGGACTTCTCAACCGATACGACAGCTCCTCCGCCCTGGCCCTCCTCAACGATGCAGGCTCGCTGGCGGACTCGCCTCCGGAGCTGACGCGCGTCGTAGACCTGGCGCTGCGACTGGGCAGACGGACATCGGGGGCCTTCGATCCCACCGTGGCGCCGCTGGTGGACCTGTTCGGCGGCGGCGTTCCGCGCGTGCCTTCGGGCGTCGCCGGAATCGCCGAGCGCCCGGGCGGGCGCGGACTCCGCGACCACCCGGCACCCGACCCCCGGGACCTTGCCGACATCATGGCACTGATCGGACCGGAGCACGTCCGGCGAGACGGACGGACGATCGCCTTCCAGCGTGAAGGCGTGCGCCTGACGCTGGACGGCGTGGCCAAGGGCTGGATCGTGGATGCGATGGCCGAATCACTGGAGAACGACGGAGTTCGGGACTATCTGGTGGACGCCGGCGGCGACATCCGGGCCGCCGGCCGGCCCGAGCCGGGGCGTCCGTGGACGGTCGCGGTGCAGGACCCGGAGCTGCGTGACGCGTGGCCCGATGTCGTCGGCATGGGCGGAGGCGCCCTGGCCACCTCCGGAAGCTACGAGTTCTACTTCGACCCCGAGCGCACCCGGCATCACATCGTGGCCGGACAACTGGGCGCATCCCCTGTCGAGGCGGCGAGCGTCACCGTGAGCGCGTCCACCGCGGCGACGGCGGACGCCCTGGCCACGGCGGTGTTCGTGCTCGGTGCCGGCGCGGGGATCCGACTGATCGAGGGACTGGCCGGCTGCGAGTGCCTGATGATCGGATCGGACGGAGCCCGCTTCGAGACCAGCGGCTGGTCGGCCCTTTCCCTCCAAGGCAGGTGAGCGATGGCGAAGTATCCCTACGATCCTCTGTCCCACCCGTATTCAGCCCTTCAGGTAGTGGCGCTGGTGGCAATGCGCTTCGCCATCGGCTGGCACTTCTTCTACGAGGGACTGTCGAAGATCACGAACCCCTACTGGACCTCGGCGGGCTACCTGGACGCGTCGCAGGGCTTCGCCGCCGAATGGTTCGAGTGGCTGGTGACGGACCCCGGCCGGCTGGCGCTCGTGGATGCCCTCAACAAGTGGGGGCTGCTGATCATCGGACTGCTGCTGATGCTCGGCCTGTTCACCCGCACCGCCACCGTGCTCGCCATCGTGCTGCTGGCGCTCTACTACATCGCGGCGCCCCCGTGGGTCGGCCTCGAGTATGCCTTTCCACAGGAAGGGGCGTACGTGATCGTCAACAAGAACCTCATCGAGCTCCTCGCGCTGTTCGTCACCCTGCTGTTCCCGACCGGTCGGCTGATCGGACTGGACCGATTGATCTGGTGGTCCCGCAATACGGCTCCACCCGAACCGATCCCCGCCGGACAGCACGCATGAGATCGAATCGGGCGAAACGGGAGATGAGACGATGAGCGACGAGATCCGCAACGAGGACGAGATGAACGAGGAACGGGAGGGCGAGGCGCAAATCGACGGCGACGGCCCGGTCGACGGGGAGGATGCCGCGCAGGCTTCGGCGACCCCGGAGCCGTCCGCTCCGCCGCCACAGCCTCCCGCTCCGCCTCCACCACCGGCGGCGTCCACCGCAGAGGGCGGCCAGACGGCCTCCGGCATGAACCGCCGCGACGTGGTCAAGGCCCTGGCGACGGTTCCGCTGGTCGGCGCCCTCGGCTACGAGACGATCCGCAAGTACGGCATCGAGGACGCCCGGAGCGAGGCGATCGCCCGCGAGGTGGGGATCGAGCTCGAGTCGCCGGCCTTCTCGGAGGAAGCGATCAGCCGCAGCAGCCAGACCATCCGCATCGGGATCATCGGAAACGGGGGCGAAGGGGAGTCGCTGGTCCGCAGTCTCGGGTTTGCACACCCCGACTGGATCCAGGATCGACGCACCAGCGCCGCGGAAGACCCCAAGGACCGTCAACTGCAGGAATGGCTCGCTCAGCAGGACCTCAACGTCCAGATCACGGCCGTGTGCGACGTGTTCGACGTGCGGGCGGAGCGCGCGATCGCCGCTTCGACCCAACCGCTCCGACCGGGCGGAGACACGCGCACCCTGCAGCCGGCGAAACGGTACCGGCACTTCGAGGAGCTGCTCGCCGCGCCCGACGTGGACGCGGTGATCATCGCGACGCCCGACCACCTGCATGCCACGATCACCATCGCGGCGGCGCGGGCGGGCAAGCACGTGTACTGCGAGAAGTGCATGACCCGCACGTTCGAAGAGGTGTTCCCGATGGCGGACGCGGTGCGCGAATCGGGCATCGTGTTCCAGCTCGGGCACCAGAACCGGCAGCTCGAGAGCCACGAGAAGGCCCGGGAGGTCGTGGCCAAGGGGCTTCTCGGACCGCTCACGCTGGTGGAGACCACCACGAACCGGAACGACCCCTGGGGAGCATGGGTGTGGGACATCCATCCCGAGGGGAATCGCAGCACGATCGACTGGGACCTGTTCCAGATCGCGGCCGGCAGACGGGTCCCGTTCAGCCTCGAGCGCTTCTTCCGCTGGAGGTGCTGGTACGACTACGGCACCGGCCTGTCGGGCGACCTCCTGTCGCACGAGTTCGACGCCGTGAACCAGATTCTCGGGATCGGCATTCCGAAGACCGCGACCGCGTCGGGAGGCATCTACTACTTCAAGGATGGGCGCGACGTCCCCGACGTTTTCCAGGCCGTGTTCGAGTACCCGTATCGCGATCTGACGGTCGTGTACAGCGCTACGCTGGCGAACGGGAACTACCGGGGCCAGAAGTACATGGGACACGACGCGACGATGGAGGTGTCCAGCGGGCTCAAGGTCACCGCCGACGGGTCTTCCACCCGCTACAAGGAGATGCTCGAAGACGGCACGGTCAGCCCGCGTCGCCCGATGCTCACCTACCAGAGCGGCTACAAGGGCCTCGACGCCGTGACCACCGCCACGCAGGAGTACTTCGCCAGCCGCGGCCTGATGTTCACCTACAAGGGCGGCAGGCGGATCAGCACGTACTACCTGCACCTGAAGGAATGGCTGCAGGCGATCCGCGACGGCACGCCGGTCAGCTGTGACATCGAGCAGGGGGTGCAGGAGGCCGTGACCTGTCACATGGCCACGAAGAGCTTCCTCGAAGGACGTCGGGTGGAATGGGACCCGGCGACCCGGCAGATCGTCTGATGCGCTCCACGAGGGTCCAGCTCGGGCTGATGATGTTCCTGCAGTACGCCATCTGGGGCGCCTGGGCCCCGGTGCTGTCGTCGTACATGCTGAACGACCTCGGATTCTCGGGATCCGAGGTCGGCTGGATCTACGCGCTTCTGCCTCTCGCCACGATCGTGGCCCCGCTGATCGGCGGACAGGTCGCGGACCGCTGGTTCGCCTCTGAGAGGGTCATCGGCTTCCTGCAGCTGGGCGGCGGCGTGCTGCTGCTGGTCGCGGCGAGGATCACCGACTTCGGAGCGCTGGCGGTGGTGATGCTGGCCTACTGCCTGTTCTACGCCCCCACGCTCGCACTGACCAACTCCGTCGCGATGATCAACCTGGAGGACTCGGAGAAGGAATTCGGGGCCGTCCGGGTGTGGGGCACCCTGGGCTGGATCGCCGCGGGCTGGATGCTGACCGGCTGGCGATGGTTCGGTGAGAGCGGCTCGCTGCCGGTGCTGCAGGGAGACATGCTGTTCCTCGCGGGCATCCTGTCCCTGGTCATGGGCCTGCAGTCGTTCCTGCTGCCGCACACCCCGCCTCAGAAGGAAGACGTGAGCCCGTGGGCGTTCCTCGAGTCCTTCAAGATGCTGAAGGTGAAGGACTTCGCCGTGTTCGTCGGCATCACCTTCGTGGTCGCGACGGAGCTCGAGTTCTATTACATCCTCACCGCGCCCTTCCTGGAGTCGGATGCGATCGGCGTCTCCAGCCGGAACATCCCGGCGGTGATGACGATCGCGCAGTTCGCCGAGATCTTCGTGATGGCGTTCCTGCTCTCCTGGTCCCTGAAGCGGTACGGAATGCGGCGCACCCTGGCGATCGGGGTCGTCGCCTGGCCGCTCCGCTACATCATCTTCGCGATCGGAAGTCCGGCGTGGCTCGTGATCGCGTCGCTCGCTCTGCACGGATTCTGCTACGTGTTCTTCTTCGTCGCCGCGTTCATCTACGTGGACAAGATCGCGCCGCCGGACATCCGGGCCTCGGCCCAGAGCCTGATCGCGATCATCGCGCTGGGGTTCGGCCGTTTTCTCGGAAGCCTCTTCGCCGGCTGGATCCGGGACGTGTTCACCACCGAGGCGGGCACCAACTGGACCTACGTGTTCCTGGTTCCATGCGCGCTGACGGTATTCTGTGCAGTGGCGTTTCTCCTGTTCTTCCGGGAAGAATCGGAGCCGATCGCCGCGTCACCGGCCTGAGTCAGGAGCATCTCGAATGATGGACGGAAGACTGGGTGTCGGATTCGTCGGAGCCGGCTTCGTGACCGGCTTTCACATCCGCTCGTGGGTGGGCGTGCGCGATGCGGACGTGCTCGGTGTCAGCAGCCGGACCCGGGCCAGCGCCGAGCGGGCCGCGGCCCTGGCCCGGTCGCTGGGCGTCGGCGAGGCCCGGGCGTTCGGCAGCGTCACGGAGATGGTCGCGGACCCCGCGATCGACGCGATCTGGATCTGTGCGCCCAACTATGCCCGACTCGAGGTGATGGAGGAGATCGTCCATGCCCTGGAGCGGGGCGACGGAGAACTGAAGGCCGTCGCCTGCGAGAAGCCGCTGGGCCGGAACGCGGCCGAGGCCCGCCGGATGCTGGAGCTCGCGGAGAGGGCGGGACTGCTGCACGGCTATCTGGAGAACCAGCTGTTCTCGCCGGGCGTGGTGCGGGGACGCGAGATCGTCTGGGCCCGGGGTGCGGCGCTGACCGGTCCGCCCTACCTGGCGCGCGCCGCCGAAGAGCACAGCGGCCCGCACATGCCCTGGTTCTGGGAGGGTGAACTGCAGGGCGGCGGCGTGCTGAACGACATGATGTGTCACTCCGTCGAGGTCGCGCGTTTCCTGCTCACCCCGCCCGGTGCGTCGCGCGAGGTCCTCACGCCGACCAGGGTCACGGCGTACGCTTCCTGCCTGAAATGGCAGAGCCCGAGGTACGCCGAGCGCCTGGCCGAGATGAGCGGGGGTTCACTGGACTACCGCACCCGTCCCTCGGAGGACTTCGCGCGGGCGCTGGTCGAGTACCGGGACGAGAGCGGCGGTCGGCGGATCGTGGAGGCGACGACCTCCTGGTGCTACGTCGGCGCCGGGCTTCGACTCACCATGGAACTGCTCGGACCCGAGTACTCGATGGCGGTCAATTCGCTGGACGCCGGCCCGAAGGTGTTCTTCAGCCGTGAAGTGCGGGGCGACACCGGTGAGGACCTGGTCGAGAAGCAGAACGCCGAGACCGGCGTGATGCCGATCGTGTCCGACGAGGAGGCGGAGTACGGATACGTGGGCGAAAACCGGCACATGGTGCAGGCATTCCGCGCGGGCCGGATGCCGATGGAGACGTTCGCCGATGGGGTCGCGGTGACCGATCTGCTGATGGCGGCCTACATGAGCGCGGAACAGGAGAGGACCGTGTCGTTCCCACCGCCCGGACTGGAGAGCTTCGTGCCCGCGGTGGCCAGGGGCGCGTGGAACCCGGGGAGGGACCGATGAGCGGCTCGCGCGCGATCCTCACGTTCGCCGGAGTGCTGGCTGCCCTGTTCGGAGTGTACGCGTGGATGTCGGGCCGCTTCGGCGAAGACCGCACGGGAGTCCGGGGAGCGGACGAACGGGAGCTCGTCACGGCGGGCCAGCAGGAACGGGAGGCGACGATGGGACTCACGGCTCCGCGCGACGTGGACGGGCCTCCGCCCGCGGTCGAAGAGGGATTCACACCCCTGCTCGGACAGTGGGACGGTCGGTTCAACAAGCACGGCTGGAATCACTACGGGCCGGGCTGGTTCACGCTGGACCACGAGACGGGCGTGCTGGCGTCACACGGCGGGATGGGACTCCTGTGGTACGCCGCGGAGACGTTCGGCGACTTCGTGCTTCGACTCCAGTTCCAGACGTCGCTGCCGGAATCGAATTCCGGCGTCTTCCTCCGCGTACCCGAGGTACCGGTCAGCGACGACTACATCTATCACAGCTTCGAGGTCCAGATCCACGGAACGGCGCCGGACCCGATCCACCGGACGGGCGGAGTCTACGATGCGGTCGCGCCGTCCCGGCACCTGGAACGGCCGCCCGGCGAGTGGAACGACATGGAGATTTCCTTCATCGGGGACCGGATCGGCGTCGTGCTCAACGGAACGCAGGTCGTGGACTGGGAGGCGAAGCCGGCCGGCAAGGTAGCCGACTTCGCGTCCCGGGGGTTCATCGGGCTGCAGAACCACGACTGGGAGACCAGCGTGTGGTTCCGCAACATCCGCGTGAAGAAGCTGGATTGACGGTCAGGCAGCGCGAAGCTGCCGCTCGTGGCGGTTGAGGCTGCCGCGCAGTGCCGACCAGAGCAGCGCGGCCACGAGCAGGATCGAGAGCCCCGCCAGGGTGCTGGTAAACGAAACGGCGAGGCCGCCCCAGATGATCGGCGGCGAGATCGCCGGCGCCGCCGAGATGAACTTGAGCGCCTGGTAGATCCCGTGGAACTGGCCGAGCACGCCGACCAGCGCGGCCACGCAGCCCCAGAACAGCACGGCGTTCACGCTGTGCGCGATCGGTCCCAGTGTCTCGGGCGATGCGTCCCGCAGCTGGATCCAGGCTCGAACGGAGAGCCCGGCGATGGCCAGCGCGATGAGGACCAGTGGCCAGACATAGAAGCCCATTTCCGCGAAGAAGCTCGTCATCGTATCCCTTCCTTTCTTCGTTCCCGCTCTGCGAGCAGGATGAGTTCGGCCTCGCCGCGCTCGATCTGCGCGATGCGGCCGGAAAGAACCAGCCAGGCGATTCCCAGCAGGATAGCGGCCTGAAATCCCGCGACTGCGAGGGCGGATCCGCGCGTCAGGCCCTCGACCAGGAACCCGATCGCGGCATCCGGCCGGGCGGCCGAGGCCGTGGCGACCCATCGCAGGCCCAACCACCACAGCGCAAGCCCCGACGCCGCGGTGACGCCGGCCGCCAGGAGGATCAGATCCAGCCCGGCCCGCAGCCGAAGCGGATCGTGCGCGTCTCTCCCCCATATGCCGTAAGCCTTCACTGCAGCCAGCAGAACTCCCGGAATCGCGAGGGCCGCGAGGACCCACAGACCGGAACCGGCATCCGCGAGCAGACTCCGGGTGGGCATCAGCGCCCGCGTGCCCGCGATCAGGAAGATCAGCAGAGCCGACAGCGCCAGCCGCTCGCCGCGACGACGGCTTCCCTCGCTCAGACGATCCAGCCCGCGGCGGATCGGCGACCCGTGCACCCGAACCAGCTCCCGGATTGCGTCGTCGGACAGATCCAGGCGTTTGAGCGCCCGCTCGCGTGCTTCCTCAGGCTCGAATCCGCGCTCGATGTAGAGCGCTTCCAGGTCGGCCAGGTCCGCCGCGACCTCGATCACGACCCGGGCGCGCGCGGGATGCGGAAGATCGAGCCGTTCCGACAGCGAGCGAAGCAGGGCGCCGTTGTCGTTCATCGCACCTCCTCCACCATCGGCCAGAAGCGCCGGGCGAACTCGTGCCACGCCGCCCGCTCGGTGCGCAGGTACTTTCTGCCCTTCTCGGTCAGTGCATAGCTCTTCCGGCGTCTTCCTCCGTCCGATCGGTCCGACCAGCTTCCGGCCACCAGCCCCTTCTCCTCCAGTCGGTGCAGGATCGGATACAGCGTGCCGTGGTTGAACCGGAACGCGCCGTCGCTTCGCTCCTCGATGTCCACGGCGAGCTGATATCCGTGGCTCATGCCGCGGTTCAGCGCCGCCATCACCAGGAGCTCGTTACAGCTCCGGCTCAGCTCCTGCGGCTCCACGATCCGGCCGGTCATCCCGTAAGTCTCCTCGTGTGACGAAGTGCGCGGTCATACATATCGAGACTCTTTATATCGAGTGTCGATATATTAAGGAGAGGGATCCCCAGCGTCAAGCGATCCGCTCGAAATGCTCCAGGGGCGAGGACTCAGATCTCGATCTGCGTACCCAGTTCGACCACCCGGTTCGGGGGCAGGTGGTAGAACGCCGTCGCTCCGAGCGCGTTGCGTGACAGGGCCCCGAACAGGCGGGCCCGCCACATCGGCATCGGACCGTCCCTGATAGCGATCAGGTTCTCGCGACCGAGGAAGTAGGTGGTGTCCATCGGCTTGAACTCGAGGCCCTCCCGCACGCACTGGGCCAGGGCCGCCGGGATGTGCGGGTCCTGCGCGAAGCCGTAGCGCACGGCGATCTTGAAGATCCCCGCTCCGAGCTCTTCGCAGGCGATCCGGTTCGCGGTATCGACGTAAGGGACTTCCAGTGTCTCCACCTTCAGCAGGAACACGCGATCGTGCAGGACCTTGTTGTGCTTGAGGTTGTGCAGCAGCGCCGGAGGGGTCGCGTCGCCCCCGTGCATGAACACGGCCGTTCCCGGCACCCGGGTCGGTGGTTTCTTCCTCATCTCGTGCACGAACAGGTCCAGCGGCAGCGTCTGCCTGCGGAACTTCTGCGCCAGCACGACACGTCCTCTGCGCCACGTCGTCATGATCACGAACAGTCCGGCCGCGATCAGCAGCGGGAACCAGCCCCCGTGCGGAATCTTCGGGAGGTTGGCGCCCCAGAAGGCGAGATCGACGGTCAGGAAGCCGGCCACCAGGAGCGCGATCCCCCACTTCGGCCAGCCGAGTCGCTGCCGGGCGACGAACGCGAACAGCACGGTCGTGAACACCATGTCCGTCGTGACCGCCACGCCGTACGCGTTGGCGAGGCGACTGGAGGAGCGGAACCCGAGCACGAGCCCGATCGATGCGGCCGCGAGTGCCCAGTTGATGGCCGAGATATAGATCTGCCCGATTTCGCGGTCGGAAGTCTGCTTGATCTCCATCCTGGGCAGGTAGCCCAGCTGCACGGCCTGCCGGGTGAGCGAGAAGGCGCCCGAGATCACCGCCTGCGAGGCGATCACGGTGGCGATGGTGGTGAGCCCGACCAGCGGATAGAGAGCCCAGGATGGGGCCATCAGGTAGAAGGGCTGCTCGATCGTCTCCGGATGCTCGATCACCATCGCGCCCTGCCCGAAGTAGTTCAGCAGAAGCGCCGGCAGAACCAGCACGAACCAGGTGAGACGGATCGGGCGCCGGCCGAAGTGCCCCATGTCAGCGTATAGCGCCTCCCCGCCGGTCACGACCAGGAACACGCTCCCGAGGACGAGGAATCCCTTCAGCCCGTTCCGCAGGAAGAAGTTCATCCCGTAGCGGGGATCCAGCGCTGCAAACACGCCCGGGTTCTCGACGATGTGAATACACCCGAGAACGGCGAGGGTCGTGAACCAGACGAGGACGATCGGACCGAACAGCGAACCGACCGAGGCCGTTCCTCGACGCTGAATCGCGAACAGGCCGAGAAGAATCGCGATGGTGATCGGGATCACGTACGGCGTGAAGAAGGGCGTGGCCACCTCCAGACCTTCGACCGCGCTGAGCACCGAGATCGCGGGCGTGATCATGCTGTCGCCATACAGGAGGGCCGCTCCGAACAGGCCCGCCATGACCAGGATCCGGCGCCCGCCTTCCGCCTCGCCCGCCGGCGGCATCACCAGCGCGGTGAGCGCGATGATCCCGCCCTCCCCACGGTTGTCGGCGCGCATGATGAAGCCGAGATACTTGACGGAGATGACCAGGATGAGCGACCAGAAGATCAGGGAGAGCACCCCGAGCACGTTCTCGGGACTCGCCTGCACCCCGTGCGCACCGTGCAGCGATTCCCGGAGCGCGTAGATCGGGCTCGTCCCTATGTCTCCATATACGACACCCAGGGCGGCGAGCGAGAGGAACGCCAGGTACTTTCCGGTGGGCTCTTCGGTACCATGGCCGGTCTTGGGGTCGACGTGTCCGGTCACGACATCTTCCTGAGCAGGAGCTGTTTCGTCGCTCGAATCCCCTCGGGTTCCGACAGCCGGTTCCCTTCGTACTCGATTCCGACCCAACCCTCGTAGCCCGCCTCACGCACGATCCGCAGCAGGCGGCCATAATCGAGACCGGTCTCCTCGCCATCCGGACCGAAGTCGTGGCTCTTGGCGCTCACCGCCCGGGCCATCGGCATCAGCTCGGCGAGACCCCGGTAGGGGTCGTAGCGCTCCGTGTCCGTCACCTGCCAGTTGCCGAAGTCGGGGAGCGTGCCGAGGCGCGGGTGATCCGCCGCGCGAATCGTCGCCGCGAGCCAGGCGCCGTCGCTCGACAGGCCGCCGTGGTTCTCGACCAGCACACTCAGGTCGAACGGCTCCGCACGCTCGGCGAGGCACCGCAGTCCGTCGGCCGCGAGGCGGGACTGCTCCTCGCGCGATCCCTCGCTCGCCGCGTTGACCCGGATCGAGTGACATCCGAGGGCCGCAGCGGCCTCGAGCCAGTGCAGGTGGTTTTCGATCGTGGTCGTCCGGGCTGCGGGATCCGGATCTCCGATCCGTCCCTCCCCGTCGCACATGATCAGCAGGCTTCGAACTCCCTCGTCCCTGCAGCGGGACGCCAGCTCCCCGACCCAGCCCGAGGAAGCCCCGCGGTAGAAGCTGTTCACGTACTCCACCGCTTCCAGACCGAAGTCCTCCCGCGCCGAGCGAGGAAAATCCAGCGGGTCCAGACGTCCGTCGCCGAGGGTGCGGTGGAGGGACCACTGCGCCAGGGAGATCGAATGCCGCGGTCCGGAGCGCGTCGACGGCGTCGGGTCGGTTCCGGCGCCGACCGCCGCCGAAGCGGAAGCGGATCGATCTCCGGAAATCCCGCCGAGCAGCGTAAAGCCGGTCGCGGCAGCCGATACCCGTACGAAATCCCTGCGGGTGCGGAGCCGGGGAGGCTGTCCTGAGAGCATGCCGCTGAGCTGACTTTCTTGCCGGGATGGGTCCCGGCTGGTCAAGATGAAACGAGTTGTCCGCCTGAATCCCGGGATTCAGAATGCGCGTACCGTACCCCCGCAGGCAAATGCGACCCGCACATCGCACCGAGGAGCAGTGAGCCGATGAACCGCCCCCCGCTGACGCCGGAACCGAGCCGAAAACCGGCGCGTCAGGCGCTTACGCCCTCCGAACAGGTGCCCGGACAGATGAGACAATTCGAAGGCAGCCGCTGGAAGCTGTTCCGGGCGATGTTGACGTTCCAGCTCAAGCTGGCCGTGGATGGAGTGAAGGACCTGTTCCTCGCGCCACTGGCCGCGATTGCCTGCCTGCTGGACATGAAAAGAGCCCGGCGGGGCGAAGAGTGGGAGTCGTTCGAGCGCGTAATGCTGGTGGGAGAGCGGTTCGAGCGCTGGCTCGCGCTGTACGGCGTACCGGGCCGGGCCTCGCTCGATCCGGACGACCCGCTGGACCTGAGGCGAGGAGGCATCCTGGACGAAGGGGGAAGCGACGTGCTGCTGGAGTCGATCGAGCTCACGGCCCGGAAGATCGGCCGCGAGATCCGCGATCGATCGGGTTCCGAGCGGGAGCCGCCGTCCGACGACTCCCGCTGACGACAGCCGGACCTTTCAGCGAGCCCGCGCCGCGATCCACTCCGAGATCAGATCCAGCGCGACCGGCGAGAAGGTCTCTTCGATTCCGGCGTATTCCGTCGTCGCCCCGGTATCGGCCGTCTGGAACAGGTGATTGAGACCCTGCAGCACGACGGACGTGACATCGGGATTCCCGGACTCCATGAGCGCCGCATCCACCTGGGCCTTGTTGCCGTCGGGCGGCACCTGCGTGTCTTTCCCTCCCCACATGGCGAGCACCGGAACCTGCAGTCGGCGCAGTTCCGGAAGCGGATCGTAACTGAAGAAATACCGCATCCACGGATTCAGCAGGGCCGCGACCTGTGCGTCCGCAGCCTGGCCCGTCACCCCGGCTCCGGCGAGGATCTCCCGGGCCTGTTCGCCGGCGACGCTGTCGTCGGGTGCGCCGGACAGCAGCTCGAGCAGGGCCTTCTGCAGGTTCGATCGCTGCTGCGTGATCTCCTCGCTGACTCCCATTGCCCGGTTGATCGCGATCAGCTGCATGACGAGCAGCTCCTCGCCGTCCACGCCGGTTCCCGCCAGCAGGACGACGAAGTCGACGTCTTCGCGACGATTGGCCACGATCGGGGCGACCAGCGCGCCTTCGCTGTGCCCGATGATCCCGATGCGGGCGTCGTCGATCTCCGGCCGTGAGCCGAGATAGCGGACGGCGCCCTCGGCGTCATCGGCGAAGTCCGGCGTGACGGCGGTGGCGATGTCGCCGGTCGACTTCCCCACTCCACGGTCGTCGTACCGCAGCACGGCGATCCCGTTTCGGGTCAGGTAATCGGCCAGAACGAGAAACGGGCGGTGTCCGAACACGGTCTCGTCGCGATCCTGCGGACCCGAGCCGCTGACCAGCACTGCGGCCGGGTGCGGTCCATCTCCCGGCGGAAGCGTCAGCGTACCGGCCAGCGTGACACCCTCGGCCTCGCTGTCGAACCGGACGTCCACAGCCTCGTAAGGAAACGGCGCCTCCGGCTCCTGGGGGCGCGCCGGCGCCGCTTCGTCCGACGGCTCGAGAGCCAGTGGAAAGCTCATCCCTCCCTGGTTCCACGTCCCCTCGATCCGGGCCCCGTCCGGGGCGATCGCACCCTGGTAGTGTCCCGCCGCGATCCGGACCTCGATCCGGATCGAATCGGAGGTCACCGTGACCGGTCCGGCGGCGATCCCGAAGGCTCCCTGGTCCGGACTGTCCATGGTGGCGCCCAGCGTGCCGTCATCCGCCCGGGTGAGGTGAAACACGAGCCGCAGCCTCCCGGCCCCGCCGGTGTCCAGCGTGCCGGCCCAGGCGCCCGCGAGGTCGGGGACCTCCTGGGCCCCCGTCTCTCCCGGGCCCCCCATCGGCATCACGAGCAGCGCCGCCAGGAACGGGAGCAGGCGGCGGCTCACCGGCCGCCTTCCTCCTCGGATTTCTGCTCCACCACCTTCCGCTTGCCTTCGAACGTTCCGGTCGCGGCGGCCTGGCTGAACGTGCCCGTCAACTTGTCACCGTCATGCTTCCCCTCGAGGAGCGCCGGAGGGCCGCCCGTCTCCAGTTCCATCTTGAAGTCGGGGTGCTCGGCGGTGATCGACCGGATCGGAATTTCGAACCCGCCCTGGCTCGGGCTGTCGTACTTCCCTGCGTAGCCCTCGTCGCCCTTCGTGATGTGAAGCACCAGCGGGATGTTCTGCCCCATCACCGCCACCTCCACGTCCCAGTCCCCGGCCATGCTGTCCTGAGCGAGGGTGGGCATGGGAACCGCGACGAACAGCAAAGCGAGCGCGACGAACGGTCTGAATACTCGATTCATGATCGACTCCAATTCAGGCGGGCGCACGATCCGCGCGCCGGATGGCCCGGCGGGCGCATACCACCCGTCCGGGGAACTGCGTGAACTCCGCGGACTCAGAAACCTTCCACCTCCAGCTCCTTCTCGATGACGACCGCGTCACCGAACACGAGAATCTCCGACGCGGATCCCATGATGTACGAAGTGGTGAAGCGCACCGTGACGATCGCGTTCGCGCCCATCATCTGGGCCTCCGCGATCATCCGGTCGATCGCCTGCTCGCGCGCTTCGGCCATCATCTTCGTGTACTCCGTGATTTCGCCGCCCACCAGGTTCCGCAGCGCGGCTGTGATGTCGCGCCCGACATGCCGCGCGCGGATGGTGTTGCCGCGCACCAGACCGTGCGAGGCGACGATCCGATATCCGGGAATCCCGGAGGAGGATGTGAGAATCATCGCTGGATGTCCTTGTAGGGGTCCGTCTGTCGAACGAACAGTCGCTGACGCAGTACCGACACGGTCAGGATCACGAGGCCGAGGCTCCCGGCCAGAATGCCGGCCTTGATCAGCGGTGGCATCCCGGTGTCGGCGATAAGATCGGTCACGAACTGCCAGCCAGCCCAGCCACCGACCACGATGACACCGAACGACACGAGAATCCAGCCGATCCCCCGCTCCACCCGGCTGTAGGCGGTGTTCCAGTAGTCGTCCCACAGCTCCTCGGGGGGGTGTCTGAGCTTCATGGTTCCCGTCACCTCCTTCAGGCGGCCGAGGCTGTCGTGCTCGGCCCGCAATTTCGGATCGTCGGCCAGCAGAGCGTCCAGTTCACGCTGTTCCTCCGGAGCGAGCTCGTCATCGAGAGCGCGCATCAGGAGTTCCTTCGTCCGGTCGAGCCGGTCCATTGTCGAGTCCTCGCTCACAATTCGTCTTCCAGCGCCGTCGCCAGCGCCTTTCGGGCGGCATACAGGCGGGACATCACGGTTCCCTCCGGCACCTCCAGCAGCGCCGCGATCTCCGCGTAGCGCAATCCCTCGAACTCGCGCAGCAGCAGGACCTCGCGCTGAATCGGAGTCAGCGCCTCGATCGCCGCCGCCACACGTCGACGCAGCTCTTCGCGCTCGGTGGTCCTCTCGGGACCGGTTTCGGCCGCGCGCTCCCGCGACTCTGCGACGAGCCAGCTCCCGGCCGTCTCCAGCTTCACCGACCGGGCCCGGCCGTCGCGAAGGTGGTTCAGGCAGAGCCGCCTCAGAATCCCGTACAGCCACGGATAGAACGGCCGCTCCGGGTCCAGGCGGCGGCTCGCGCGCAGGGCCCGGGTGAAGGCTTCCTGTGAGAGGTCGAGCGCGTCCTCGTGCGAACCCGTGAGCCCCAGCGCCGAGAAATATGCCCGCCGCATGTTCCGCCTCACCAGCTCCCCGAACGCCGCCTCGTCGCCGCGGGAGGCAAGCGCCATCAGGGCCGATTCGGGCATGTCGGTCGATCCCGCACTCAAGGGGCCTCCTGTGGCTCGGGGCGGCGATCCTCGTCCGTCCCTCTCGCTCTCTTGTACACGCGAGACGGCCGGATATTCGGTTGCGGCAGGCAACGTGTCGTATCAGGATGGCGGATACAATCTCGTTTTCCCGGCGTGCACCATCTCTGGACGCCCTGCGGCCCCTGCCGGGTGCGGCGACGAGATGTCACTCGATCCACCTGCGGCCCGGGAGTTGAGGATCTTTGCGGCGATTCCGTGAATTCCGACGAACTGGAGTGACCTGCCTGTCCCTTTCGATCGTGGTCGCGTCGCTCGCCGCCTGCTCCGGCGATGATCCCATGTCCCCCGAGCAGCGCCTGTCCGGCCGCTACGACGCCATCCTCTGGACGATCACCGGCGCCAGCGAGACGATCGACATGCTGGCCGAAGGCAGCCAGCTGTGGATCGAGCTCCGGCCCGACGGCGCCGCCGACGGCGAGTTCTTCACCCCCGAAGGTGCGGCTCCCGAGCCCGCGGAACGGAGGGTCAGCCTGGCGGGCAACGGGTCGGTGACGGCGGACGATGTCGTGACGTTCGAGATGGCCGGCGACACCTTCGTGCAGATCGTAGAATGGCAGTACGGCGCCGGGCGGCTGGAGAACGAATTCACGATCGGGCAGTATACTACCCGCACGGTCCTGCGGCGGTAACCCGGCCAGCGCATCGAAGACAGCCTCGAACAAGGCGAATCCATGATCCGACTCTCGAAGCGAAGCACTTGTGCGCCGATCGGCATACGCATCGCAGTTGCCCTGTCGCTGTTCGTTGCGACTGCGGCAGCGCCCGCGCGCTCGCAGGATGCGGGGGGCTCGGATTCGTGCGCCACTGAGGAATACGGGCAGTTCGACTTCTGGGCCGGCTACTGGGAGGTTCTCACGGAGGACGGACAGGTCGCCGGCCGGAACCGCGTCACCCGGGCCCATGGGGAGTGCGTCCTGCGCGAAGAGTGGGAGGCCGTCGGCGGAGGCACCGGCGAGAGCTTCAACGTCTACGATGCCGCGCGCGGGGCGTGGCACCAGACCTGGGTCGATGACCAGGGCCGTCTGCTTCTCCTGCAGGGCGGGATCGACGGGCGCGGACGGATGGTGCTCCAGGGTGAGCGCCCCGGACGGGACGGCGCCACGGTCGTCGACGAGATCTCCTGGGAGCCGCGCGACGACGGAACGGTCCTGCAGATCTGGTCGGTGTCCAGCGATGCCGGCGCGACCTGGAGGGAATTGTTCCGGGGCATCTATCACCGGGTGCCGGACTTCTAGCGGAGCGGAGTTCCAGGCCGCAGGCTAGCCGACCACCGTTCCCATCGCCTCGTGCAGCAGCCGGCCGGCGAGCACGGCCGTGCGGTCGCCTTCGTCCCGGTCCGGCAGGCACTCCACCACGTCCATGCCGACGAGGTCCCAGCCCGATTCCTGGATCAGCTCGAAGGCCTGCCTCGGCGACAGCCCGCCGGGCACCGGGTGCGCGACGCCCGGAGCGAAGGCCGGGTCGAACGCATCCAGGTCCACGGTCAGCCATACCCGAATTCCCGGGCGCAGAATCCCGGGCATGTCCCCGTGCTCGAGAATCGCGCCCGCACCGAGGTCGCGCGCCTCCACGATCGCCAGTCGGCCGGGATGCCGTCTGGCCACCTCGCTCTGGGCGTGGTTCAGCGTTCGAACGCCGATCTGCGTGACCGATGCGACATGGTCCATTTCCAACAGTCGCGCGGCGACGCATGCGTGGGACCAGGGATCGCCCCTGTATTCGGGATACAGGTCCGGGTGCGCATCCAGCTGCACGACGTGCATGTGTTCGCCCACCACCTCGGCGGCCGCTACGAGTGGCAGGGTGATCCCGTGGTCCCCGCCGGCGGCGAACAGGATCTGCCGCCTGCCGAGCACTTCCGCGGCCCGCAGCGCGTAGGAGTCGCGCGTCGCTTCCCAGCTGGATTCGGGCTCCCAGCTTCCCAGATCGGCCACCGCGCCGGACAGATCGATTCCCGTCTCGGTCGTGGCATTGTACACCCGCCCGTCATATGCGAGTCGGATCCGGTCCGGACCTGCGTGGCTCCCTCGCCGGATGCTGGAGGACTGGTCACACGGCAACGCCGCGAACGCCAGCGGCAGGGTCGGGTCGGCATCGTCGGCCAGCAGGCCGCCCAGCGGCAGGGGATGGTCGATCATCGGGCCTCCGTGTCGCTTGCCCCGACCGGAGTCGGAGGCGAACATCGAACCGGCACCGGTCGCACGGCGCCTCGCTGGAAACAGGATAGCGCAACGCCCCCGGGGAGACACGGACCTGGACACGATCCGCCTGCTCCATTTCACCGACCCGCACCTGGGACTCAGCCTGTCCCGGGTGCCTCTGCGCGACTGGATCGGCAAGCGGATCATCGGCGGCGCGAACCTGTTGCGAGGCCGGGGAAAGAGATTCGAGGACGCGGCCGGAAAGATCGCGGCCCTCGCAGATTTCGCTCGCGACCGTCACGTCGACGCCGTCGTGTGCACCGGGGACCTCACGGCGCTCGGCACCACGGCGGAACTGGCGGTGGCCCGGGCGGAGGTCGAACCGTTCTTCTCGGCCCCGCTGGGATTCGTCTGCGTCCCGGGAAACCACGATCTCTACACGCGCAGCGTGATCCGCGAGCAGCGGTTCGAAGCCTGGTTCGCGGAAGGCATCGCCTCGGACATGCCGGAACTGTGCACCGACGGCCCCTGGCCGCTGGTCCGACTGTGCGGAGAGCGGGTGGCGATCGTGGCGGTGAACAGCGCACGGCCGAACCTGCCCTGGCAGTCCAGCGGCCGGGTACCGGACATCCAGTTGATCGGCCTGCGGGCCGCTCTGGAGCACGAAGCCCTGCAGGGCCGTTTCACCTTCGTGGCCACGCATTACGCCCCGCTCCGTGACGACGGTACTCCCGACACGCCGCAGCACGGACTGGAGAATGCCGCCGCGTTCCTGAAGGCGACCTCATCCGTGCGCCGGGGGGCGATCCTGTGCGGACACATCCACCACGCGTTCCACTACCCCTCCCGGAAGCGGGGACTGGACGCTCCCGACGTGTTCTGCGGGGGCAGCGCGACGATGGAATCGAGGGAGGCGGCCTGGTGGTTCGAGATCGGCAACGGACGCGCGAGCGTCCGACGGGTCGACTGGAGCGGATCCGAATGGTCGCTGGACTCCGAGGATGGGCAGATCGAGCCCGGCCGCCAACTTCACGATGAAGAATGAGGAGAGCGGCCGCGCGGCGGCCGGGCCCCTGCTTCTGCGGCCGCCCGGCGCCCGGGCGCTCTTCCTGTTCGCCCACGGCGCCGGAGCGGGAATGCACCACTCCTTCATGGAGGCCGCGGCCGCGGACCTGGCGGATCGCCGAGTCGCCACGCTTCGGTATCCGTTTCCCTACATGGCCGAGGGCCGGAAACGCCCGGACTCCCGGCCGACGCTGATCGAGTCCGTGCGCGCGGCACGCGTGGCAGCGCGGGAGAAGGCACCCGAACTGCCGCTGTTCGCGGGCGGAAAGTCGATGGGCGGACGGATGACTTCGCTGGCCATCGCGGAGCGGCCGATTCGGGGAGTCGCGGGGCTCATTTTCCTGGGCTTTCCGCTCCACCGGCCCGGTGAAGAATCGGACGCCCGGGCCGAGCATCTCCGGGGAGTGGATCTCCCGATGCTGTTCATCCAGGGGACCCGCGATCGACTCGCCCGGATCGAGAGGATCGAGCGCGTGTGCGCCGCGCTGGGGCCCCGCGCGATCCTGCACGTCGTCGAGGGGGCCGACCACGGCTTCGGGGTTCTGAGGCGGTCGGGCCGGACCGCGGAAGACGTGCGCTGCGAAATCGCGGATGCGGCGGCGAACTGGATCGTCCGACGTTTGACGATCGGACCGGTTCCGGAGTAGTCTGCGGGCAACACGAAGGCCTCAGCCGACCGGACCCCGGCGCGCGGGCCTCACTTCCACAGGTGCGCGAAATGAGTCGACGAAGTCTCGGAACAGCTCGCACGCTCGCGGCAAGCATGCTGGTCCCCCTGCTGGCACTGGGTGGATGCAAGGAGCAGGTGACCACCCTGGACGACGTCGCGGCGGTGCGGGTCGTGCACTCTTCTCCCGACGCACCGGCAGTGGACGTCTACATCGAGGGCATCACGATCCCCCTGGCGGTGGATCTGCAGTACGGTGATGCCAGTGACTTCGGGCTCCTCCCCGCGGTCAAGGGAGCGATCTTCGAGCTCCGGCC
>Ga0209536_100002134_pt1 | contig 32188 bp, 32 predicted proteins | sample DeeMarSeWOR28_12_FD_187461 | JGI IMG/M metagenome (GOLD analysis project Ga0209536, IMG submission 187461) | Marine sediment microbial communities from White Oak River estuary, North Carolina - WOR-2-8_12 (SPAdes) (version 2) | ecosystem: Environmental > Aquatic > Marine > Intertidal zone >... | reverse complement strand
CAACCAGCGGGTTTTGCAGGAAAGGCTCGCGAACAGATGAAACTATTATCGATCGCGTGAAATCTGTTCGCGCCAGCCAACGGGATTGCCGAATGTCTTTTGACAGAACGCTCACTGCTCTGATTGCGGCTTGCGTGGCGTTGTGCATCGCCGGCGGCGCGCTTGCGCAGGATACGATGGACGAAATCATTCGTTACCGGGAAATGCTCGCCGAGGCAAACCCGGCGGAATTGCTCGAGCTGGAGGGTGAAGCGTTGTGGAGCATGCCGCGCGGCCCGAAGAACGCAACGCTCGAGCAATGCGACCTGGGCCTTGGCCCCGGCGTGTTGCGCGGAGCCTATGCGCAATTGCCGCGTTACTTCGAGGACACCGGAAAAGTCCAGGATGCCGAATCGCGGATCGTCACGTGCATCATGGAATTGCAGGGCTTGAGCCGGGAGGAAGCGACCCGCGGCTGGTACGAACCGGGTTCCGGGAACGAGGCGCTGGTGACTTTCGTGGCAACGCAGTCGCGCGGCGAGAAAATTCATGTTCCGGCCACGCACCCGGAGGAGGCCGAGTTGTACAAGATCGGCGAAGCGCTGTTTTACCGCCGTGCCGGTCCTCTCGACTTCGCGTGTTCCACCTGTCATGGTCTGGATGATCGCCGCATACGCTTGCAGGAGTTGCCCAACCTTTCGTCGCAACAGGGTGCCCAAGCGTCGATGTCGCAATGGCCGGCCTACCGTGTCTCGCAAGGCGTCGTATGGACCATGCAGCGCCGCCTCATTGACTGTATCCGGCAGATGCGCTGGCCCGAGCCGGAGTTTCTGTCCGACGTCGTGATTGCCCTCGAGCTGTACATGCAGAACAAGGCGAGCGGAGTGGTTTCGGAAGCGCCGGGGATCAAGCGATGACTGCCGGAACCGTGCGCCTCGGATGGATGGCCGCTGTAGTAGTGGCCGGATTCATTGCCGTCTGGCCGGGTGCTGCAGCCGACGAACAGGCGGATGCTCACGCCGCGACCGATGCCGCGGTGGAAGCGCTGATGCGCAAGTCGTTTACCAATGTGACACCCGCGCAATGGCGCTCGCGCGTTGAACAGGACGAAGTCCAGCAACTCTGCAGCCGTTATCGTAACGACCCACCGCCCGAGGCGGCAAAGCGCATTCTCGAATTGTCGAACCGCGAGTTCCGCTATCCAGCGAACGGCGAGTTGCTGGGGGACTGGAGAAAAGGCGAGCAACTCGCTTCCTCCGGAAAAGGTGGGCATATCGGTACCATCCAGCCGGACCCGCCGGGCCGTAAGCGCGGCGCGAATTGTTACGCCTGCCACGCTTTGGCGCCCAGTGAACTGTCGGCGGGAAATCTCGGGCCGAGCCTTACCGGTTATGGCAAGCTGCACGGCGCTTCGGCCGACAGCGCCCGGCGCGTGTACCAGAAAATCTACAATGCGCAAGCGTTCTATGCCTGCTCGCAGATGCCCCGCTTCGGGCACAACGAATGGCTGACTCCGGAGGAAGTGGCGGATGCGGTGGCCTTTCTGCTCGATCCGGATTCGCCAGTCAATCAGTGATGCCTGCGCCGGGTCTGTGCGGCCTGGTGCATTGCGCGTTTCAGGGTGCACCTGTATCCGGATGAAACAGTTGTTGTGTAACGAAGGGACCGGCGGTTTGACGAAATGAACCGACGCGATTTCCTGCAGATGCTGGCGGCCGCGGCTGCGGCCGGCATGCCGATCAGCGCACGGCGCGCGCTCGCGGGCGATGCCGATGCGCTCTACGACATTTCTCCTTTCGGTAACGTCTCGCTACTGCACTTTACCGACTGCCATGCGCAGTTGCTGCCGCTGCATTACCGTGAACCGCAGTTCAATATCGGTGTTGGCGCCGCGCATGGAAAGCCGCCGCATCTGGTGGGCGAGGCGTTGTTGCGGTACTTCGGTATTGCGCCGGGCACGGCCCAGGCACACGCCTTCAGCTTTCTCGATTTTTCCGCGGCGGCACGCTCCTACGGCAAGGCGGGCGGATTCGCGCATCTTGCTTCGCTGGTAAAGCGCTTGCGTGCGGGGCGCCCCGGCGCGTTACTCCTCGACGGCGGCGACACCTGGCAGGGATCGGCAACCGCGCTGTGGACGCAAGCGCAGGACATGGTCGACGTCTGTCTCGCGCTGGGTGTCGACGTGATGACGGCCCACTGGGAGTTCACCTATGGTGCGCAGCGGGTTACTGAGCTGATCGAAAACGACTTGCGTGGCCGTATCGATTTCGTTGCCCAGAATGTACGCACCAGGGACTTCGAAGACCCCGTGTTCCCGGCGTACGTCATGCGCGAAGTGAACGGCGTTGCGGTCGCGATCATCGGCCAGGCGTATCCCTATACGCCGATTGCCAACCCGGGCCACTTCATGCCCGACTGGAGCTTCGGCATACGCGAGCGCGAATTGCAAAAAACTGTCGACGACGCCAGGGACGCCGGCGCCGGCGTTGTCGTATTGCTCTCGCACAACGGCATGGACATCGATCTGAAACTCGCATCGAGGATTCGCGGGATTGACGCGATACTCGGAGGCCACACACACGACGCAGTGCCTGCGCCGGTGCCGGTCGAGAACGCCGACGGCACGACACTGGTGACCAACGCCGGTTCCAACGGCAAGTTCCTCGGCGTGCTGGATTTCGACGTCAGGGGAGGGCAGGTTGCCGATTACCGCTACCGGCTGTTACCGGTGTTCGCCGATCTTTTGCCTGCGGATGCCGAGATGGCGGCGCTGATCGAGAAAAAACGCGGGCCTTTTGCGAACAAGCTTTCCCAACCACTGGTAGTGACCGACGGGCTGCTGTACCGGCGCGGCAACTTCAACGGCAGTTTCGACGAACTGATTCTTCGGGCGCTAATGGAAGTCAAGGACGCGCAAATCGCGTTTTCGCCGGGTTTTCGCTGGGGGCCCAGCATCTTGCCGGGCGAGACGCTGACGCGCGAAGACCTCATGAACCAGACCGCGATCACCTATCCGTCGGTGAGCGTAAACGAACTGACCGGCGAGCAGATCAAATCCATTCTCGAAGACGTCTGCGACAATGTGTTCAACCCCGACCCGTACTATCAACAGGGCGGCGACATGGTGCGCGTCGGCGGACTGACCTATGCGTGTGCGCCGCGCGAGTCGATCGGGTCGCGCATCAGCGACATGCGGCTCAACGGCGAACTGATCGACGCGGATCGCAGCTATCGGGTGGCGAGTTGGGGATCAACCGCCCCGGATGCGCAAGGCGAGCCGGTATGGGAAGTCGTGGAGCGGTGGCTCAGTGGCCACCAACACATCGCGCCGGTCAAGACCAATGTGCCGCGATTGGTTGGCGTTGCCGACGAGCCAGGCATCGGCTTACCGTAACACCGGCAGCCATGGGGGCGTGACCGGTTTGGCTGGCGATCAGTCCAGCTTGTCGGCGCTGATCAGGCCTTTTTCGAGCAGTGAGCGAAAAATGGAATGCGTTTGCGCGATGCCTTCATCGAGAGGCATTTGTCCATAATCGCCAAGATAGGCGCGCAACGGGTCATCCGACAAGTCCATCGGGAAGGGCAGCGACGAGCCGTTGGCGTTGATGTCCGAACCCGGTGCGATTTTCTTGATGATGCCAAGCGACTCTTCCACCGTCGAAGAAACGCCGTTGATATCGAACACAACGGCTTCTGTGCGCGGTTGCGAAACGGCCTTTATGAATGCGCTGGCGACTTCTCCGGCATGGAGCCAGGAAACCGGCCCGGTAAACGGTATGGTGTAGGACTTGTCTGCCGCCGCGGCAAGAATCGCGACCGTTGTTTTCGAAGTCATCCCCTGGTCGCGGCCGACTCCGTAAACGACGCCTGGGCGCATGCCCACGCTGGGAACTTTCCAGTCCTGCATGTAAACGCGCGAAGTCTGTTCGTTGCAGAATTTGTAGGCGCCGTAAAGCGTAGCGAGGGTTTTGGCGTCAAACACGCCGTGGGCGGCAATTGAACTGGCATAGGCGAGCCGCGTCAGCTTGTGCTTGCGCGCAGCTTCGAATACGTTGATGGTTCCAACGACGTTGACCCTGGCGCCGGCAATCGGATCGGCCTTGCAGAACGGAACCTGCAAGGCAGCGAGGTGAATGATCGATGTTGCCTTGCTTTCCTCAACGGCATTCATGATCGTTGACGGCTCTGCAATATCGCCGACAAACCATTTCACCAGCCCGAGTTCGGAATCGGACATCAGCAGTTTCGGGCGACGCGTGTCCTTGACCAGATCGAGCGCGAAAACCGGCACTCCGGCATCGACCAGTAATGACAGTACCCAGCTACCTATGCAACCGCCGGCGCCGGTGAGCAGAACGGGTCCGTCGAAATCCTTCGCGTCGATACTGAACTTGTTGGCCATTAGCTGGTTCTTTCTGTCGCGTGACGTTGAGATAGGTTCTAGGCTTCCATCGGTAATTCAGGGTCTGCGGCCCATTCGGTCAGAGACGCGTCGTAGACCTTGACGTTCTTGTGTCCGAGCATATCCAGCGCCAGCGCCACACTGGTGGCGGCAATGCCACCCCCGCAGTAGGTAATGACCTGCGGTTTCGAAAGTGCCGGCGCAAAGATGCCGCGCAATTCGTCCTTGTCCTTGAAGGTATTGTCGGCATTTACGTGATGCAGTGCCGGCATGCTGATGCTTCCGGTGATGTGCCCGCGCCGCCCGTAGTTCACGCCGCCGGTGCCGGCGTGCTGTTCCGGACGCAGTGCGTTGATGGTGCATATGTCACCCGCATTGACCGCCGCCAGAACGTCCTCGCGGGTGGCGACCATTTCCCTGTTTGGTTCGCGCGCGGAATATTTTCCCGGCGCAGGGGCCGGCGCCGGACCGGTTTCAATCGGGCGTCCTTCCGCTTTCCACTTCTGGAATCCGCCGTCGAGAACGGCGACGCGATCATGTCCGAACACTTTGAGCATCCACCAGAGCCGCGTGGCCCACCAATGACTGGTGGTCGAGTAGGTGACTACGAAGCTGTCGTCCGATACGCCGTAGCGCTCCATTGACCTGGCGAAGGTTCGGGCATCCGGGAGCATGAAATGCAATTTCGGATCGGGTGTCGACAGTTCATGCTCGACGTCGACAAAGACGGCGCCGGGGATATGACCTTTTTCGAAGTCCTCGCGTGCCGGGACGACGTCGTAGAGGGAAAAATCCGGTTTTGGCGGCAGCAACGTCGACGGGTCGAGAATCCGGACATTCTGGTCATCGAGGTGTTGTGCCAGCCAATCGGTGCTGACGAGAAATTCAGGATAGGTATTGGAGTTGGGCATATCGATTCAATAGTATCAGTGATGTTCCTGCGGAGCTTTCCAGCGAGAATGCCTGTGCCGATGACCGCTGCCGGGGTCAGAAATGACCGCGGACGTTCATCAGGAAAAATTGCCCGCCGGCATCGATCTCTCCCGTTACGTAGGGGTTGAAACTGGTTCCGAGGTCGAGCCATCGGTATTCCAGCCCGACGCTGAGTTTCCTGGAAACGTAGATGTCCGCGCCCGCCAGCAACTGGTATCCGAGATCGGTTTCGGTTTCGTCGATTTCCGCACCGGACCCGACTTCAACGTTCAGGTTAGTCGCGTAGAAACCGAGGCCGCCGCCGGCATAAAGGTCAACTGCGCCGAGCGGCGCGATGAACTTGATGACGGCACTGACGCCGGTGCTGACCAGGTCCGCGCGGCCTTGCGCGTTGGGAATGGTTGCGGGCGCGGTGAAATCCTGGTTCCACAGCAGCGCATCCGCTTCGATCGCGATATTCGGTGACGCCCGGTAGCCGCCACTGAAGTAAACCGCTGCGCCGGCGTCCTGGTTAGCCAGTTGCGCATTGTCTTCCTCGGAATAGACGCCGAATCCGCCGCCGATGTACCAATGCCCGATACGGCTCTCCGCGGAACCCGCCTGTGCCAGGCCGATTCCGGGAGCGCACATGCCCGCAAGGGCTGCAAGTGCGACAAGCGTACGTTGGATGGTCGTTTTCATGGAGGTCCTCCTGATTTCAGATTCGGAAAGCATGGTTGCGGGAACTGTTTGCACGTGCGTTTCGCCGTTTGTCGCGGTCGCTGGCAGCCGGCGTTATTGTGCCTGCTGCATCTCGGTGTGGCTGCTGCTTCAACGCGGGGAAGAACAAGAAAATACAGTTTAAACAGTCGGTTGACGAAGATCCGGACAAATTTTGCCGGAAGGGTTTCAAGACGCCCCCACTCTGTTGCATGATGATCGAAACGCAACAACCAGCGACGACAAACAATGAATAATGATACCGCTTACCTCGAATCCCTTTATAACAACCGGGCCGCGGTGCCTGATTTTCAGGCCTGCTTCGATCGTTGGGAGGCGAAATCGAACGAAACGTTCCGGGCGCTGAGGGCGCAGGTCGAAAAAGACGTGCCTTATGGCGATGACATCATGGAGACCATGGATGTGTTCGTTCCGAAGGGGCCGGGCAAAGCGCTGCTGATGTTCATACACGGCGGCTACTGGCGCTCGCTGGACAAGAAACAGCACGCGTTTGTCGCGGCGCCGTTCGTCGAGGCGGGCGTCGCGGTCGCTTCGATCAACTATTCGCTCTGCCCCGCGGTGTCGATGGAGCATATTGTCAAACAGATGATCGCGGCGAGTGCCTATCTGTATCGTAACGCCGCCGATTTCGGCGTGCCGCGCAACAGGATGTATGTCGCGGGACACTCGGCGGGCGGTCATCTGGCCGCCATGGCACTGGCCTGCCTGTGGCCGCAGGTCGCGCGGGGGCTGCCACGCAAATTGTTTCAGGCAGCGTTGTCCATCAGCGGCGTCTACGATTTGCGGGTGCTGACACGGGTGCCTTCGATCAACGCCGACCTGAGAATGACGCCGGACGATGCGCTCAAGCTCAGCCCGGCGTTGATGCAGCCTGCGACCAGTGCACCGCTGGCGATCGCCGTGGGCGGGCGCGAGATTGGGGGCTTCAAGGACCAGCACCGGATCATTGCCCAGGCCTGGGACGGGCATATCGCGGCGGACATACCCTGCCCGGAGGACCACCATTTCAGCATCATAGAAACCTTTGCGAACCCGCAAAGCGAGTTGTTCAAGGCATCGTTGCGGTTGATGGGGATCTGACCTGATCGGATCCGGTTTGCATTGGCGCGAGAAATACTGGTTAAATAACCAGTATCATGGAAAATCTACCGGACTTCGACGACCGCGCCTCCGAGACTGGCACTGCGGCGGATCATGGGCGGCGGCGTCACCGCCTCGAGGGGCAAGCGGTCAGGGCGGCTGTCCTCAAGGGCCGGGGCGCGACAGGCAACCCGGAGGGCCGCTTCGAGTCAACGGCGCGAGATTGCGTAGATGACGGCTGGGGGGAGCCTGGGGCCGGGGAACCTTCGGCCCTGGCTACCCATGTAACCGCCGAACAGGCCAGGACGGTTATCACGCGGAACAACTCTCCGGACGTTCCGTTCAATTATTCGATCAATCCGTACCGTGGTTGCGAGCACGGTTGCACCTATTGTTTTGCCCGGCCCGGGCATGCTTACCTGAGTCTTTCGCCCGGTCTGGAATTCGAGACGCGCCTGATCGCCAAAGTGAACGCGGCTGAATGCCTCGAGCGCGAGCTTTTACGCCCCGGTTACGTTTGCGAGACAATCGCGCTGGGCACCAACACCGATCCGTATCAGCCGGTCGAGCGCAAGTGGCGAATAACCCGCTCACTGCTCGAGGTTGCAGAAAGATTCAACCAGCCAGTCGGAATCGTCACCAAGAATGCGCTGGTCGAACGCGACCTCGACATCCTTGCGCCAATGGCGCAACGTGGCCTGGCCGCGGTGTTCGTTTCCGTTACGACGCTCGATCATCAACTGGCGCGCCGCCTGGAACCGCGCGCCTCGGCGCCTGCGAGACGAATCGAAGCGATCCGCCGTTTGCACGAAGCCGGCGTCCCGGTCGGCGTCATGTTCGCACCGGTCATCCCGTTTCTGACCGATTCCGCGCTCGAGTCGGTGTTGGAAGCGGCGTCCAGTGCTGGTGCCCGGCAGGCCGGGTACATATTGCTGCGCTTGCCGTACGAAGTGAAGCAGATCTTTCGCGACTGGCTCGAATGTCACTATCCGCTGAAAGCCGCCCACGTCATGAGCCGCGTGCATGCCATGCGCGGTGGCCGCGACAATGATCCGGATTTCGGGTCGCGGATGGTCGGCAAGGGCGAGTTTGCCGATTTGCTGGGCAAACGTTTCAGGATCGCTTGCAAGCGCTACGGACTGAACCTGACTGAGCGAAAACTGGACGTTTCGAGATTTCGGCGCCCGGCGGCGGGCGGGCAGATGGATTTGTTCACGTAGCGCGCTTGCGGAAAGACGCGCAACGGGTTGCCGGCAACACGGGTAACATCAGGCATTGCCAGTCCGGCCGTGAGCCAGTCAGTGGCTGACGGACATGGCGCGGCGAGTAAAACACCGGAATGGACACCGGAACGGACATCCGAAAATGGTACGGAGCTGATGCGAAGAATCTACACTGCTGCGACGCTGCCGGACGCACATCTCATGGTCGGCCTGCTGGGACAGGCGGGAATCGCCGCCAGGGTATTCAACGAGAATGCCCAGGGCGGTGTTGGCGAGATTCCGTTTGTCCATGCGTGGCCGGAGGTTTGGCTCGAGGACGAGCGTGATGGTGAACGTGCACTCGAAATCATCCGCAGTTTCGACAAGGACAAGGGTAGCGACCGGCAGATTGCCTGCCCCGGATGCGGCGAGCCGAATCCGGAGAATTTCGAAGTCTGCTGGAACTGCGGGGTTGCGCTTGCCGGCTGACCGGCATGGCGGGAGAAGAGCGTTTCTGCGTGCCACGGCGGCGTTGCTGACGATACCCGCTTTTCGATCATTTGCCGACGGACCGAGAGACATGAGTGTTTGGCTGTACGCGGATGACATGCTGGGTGCTTACGGCTTTCCCGAAGGCCATCCGTTCGGGATCGATCGCCAGCAGGCTTTTCTGCGGGAAGCGAAGCGGCGGGGACTGCTCGACCGGGTGTGGACCGAGGAGGGCAGAGCGGCGAAACCAGAGGCACTTGAGCGGTTTCATCGGCCCGAGTACGTCGACAAGGTGCGTCGCGCGGAGTCGGCCGGCATTACGTATCTCGATGCCGGCGACACACCGGTGTTCCCGAATGTTTTCGAAATTTCGTCCTGGGTCGTCGGTTCGGCACTCAAGGCACTCGATGACGTCATGGCCGGAAAATGCACTCGTAGCTTTCAGCCGATCGGTGGCTTGCATCATGCCGGGCGTGGGCACGCTGCCGGGTTTTGCGTGTTCAACGATCTGGGCGTGGTGATTGAAACGCTTCGCACCCGCTATGGCGTCAAGCGGGTTGGCTATGTGGATATCGACGTGCACTTCGGTGATGGCGTGTTCTACGCATTTGAAGACGACGCTGATGTGATCATCGCCGACATTCATCAGGACCCGCACACCCTGTATCCCGGGACCGGCTTTGCCGAGGAGACCGGTAGCGGTGTGGCGCGTGGCACCAAGCTCAATATCCCGATGCGTCCGGGTGCGGGTGACCGGGAGTTTGCCGATGCCTGGATACAGGTCGAACGTCACCTCGAGAATTTTGCGCCCGAGTTCATCATCTTCCAGTGCGGCGCCGATGGCCTCGATGGTGATCCGCTGGCCGGATTGCGCTACAGCAGTGAAAGCCACGCACTGGCCACCAGAAAACTATGCGATCTTGCCGAGCGCCACGCGAGTGGACGCGTCATGGCGTTCGGTGGCGGTGGCTACAACCGCAGCAATCTAGGGAAAGCGTGGTCTGCGGTAATTAGGGAAATGCTGGTGTAGAGAAGTACGGGCGCAATCTTGTTCGCTTGCGGTGTCCGCAGTGGTCCTCATCAACTCGCGCTTGCCCAACCGGTGGCGGCGCCAAGCTCGACCGCATTTGCCCGGCATGTACCGGGGACCATCACGCTGATGTCATTCGCATTGTTTGGATCCGGGCCACAATCCCAGGCCGCTATCTTGGCCCCGGCCGTTATCGGCCCCGATCTCGCCACGTCCGGCCACGGACGCATCATCACGAATTGGCCGTTTATAAGAGGATTGACGTTCTGGATCTGAACGCGTATTCCGCCTTCGTCGCTGGTCTGGAGGGTTTGCACGAACTGCGACAGCACTGTCGCCGCCTGGGGTTCACAGCCCCAGTTCCCTCCAGCAGGCAGTGAGGTCGAAGACTGCGCCACCTCCGAGATGCTGTTGCGGCAACTGGTCATGGCAAGCAGCACCTCGGATATTTTTGCCCGTGCCGTGTAGTTCTGATAAGCAGGCAACGCCACCGCCGCGAGAATGCCGAGGATGGCGACCGTGATCATCAGCTCAATCAGCGTAAAGCCCGTGTTCATCGATTTCATACTCAGATCCTTTTGGCGCTTACAGTAAGGGCGACTCCGGCCAAAGAGCGCTTCGTCATGTCTGCAGTCGGTAATTAGCTAATGCTTTGAAGGAAGTGAGCGCATTAACCATGCCCGGCTGCGGAGGTGCGCGCCGGGGTCTAAGACACGCTTTTATTCAACGTCTTACGAGTCAATTGCTGATAACCTGAGGATCTGATCGCCTGACCGGACGCTTGCATGGATTGAAGGGCAGCGTTGCCGGTCGCATCTGAGCGTTGTTTGGCAGCAGCGCGTGCCGCCTGGCTGAACGCGGTAGCGTGTTCAGGCGTATCGGGTAGCGCCCGTCTGCCTTGCTGCCGTCGTTATCCAGCTACTCACTCGCTGGATGCCTGCGTTGGCCCCGCAGAAGATGATGACGATGTTTTCATCGGGATTGACGGCGATTTTTCCCGTGCGCAATGCCGCCACCGAACACGAGGTGGCCGGTTCCGTGAGCAGTTTTTCCTCCGCAAGGATTTCAATCAGTGAGTCGATCGCTTGCTGATCCGACACGGTCACCAGTTGCGACGCGTTGCGCGTGACGATGTCGAACTGGCGCTGCCCGGTCTTGCGCGCGCCCAGCGTCTCGGCAATCGAGGTGATGGTGGGCAACTCGACAATGCGGCCGGCGCGCCAGCTCTGATACATCGAATCCGCACCTTCGGTTTCGACGCCTGCGACCCGTGTTCCCGGGCTATAGGCGGCCGCGGCGCAAATCAGGCCCGACAGCAATCCGCCGCCGCCAATGGACGCCACGAGCAGGTCGATGCGCGGAATCTGTGACACCAGTTCGGAAACGATGGTGCCCTGTCCGGCCATCACGTGGATGTCATCGAACGGATGGATGTAGGCGGCTTCTCTGTTCCGGGCCGCGGCCCGGGCGGCGACATCCGACTCGTCCCAGCTTTCGCCGTGCAAAACGACTTTGGCGCCGAAAGACTCGATCGCGCGGACGCGGTCCGGCGTCGTTTTGCCGGGCAGATAAACGGTTGCCGGAATGCCTGCCATGTGCGCGGTATAGGCGACCGCCAGGCCGTGGTTGCCGCCCGATGCGGTGACGACGCCGCGCGAGCGGTGCTGCGCCGGCAACTGCGCGATGGCGTTGCATGCGCCGCGCACCTTGAACGAGTGGGTTGGTTGCAGGGTTTCCAGCTTGAGCCAGACATTGGCGCCGAGTTTCCGGCTCAGGTGGTGCGAGCGGACCAGCGGGGTCGGCGCCAGCGTCCGCTGTATGGTTTCAAACGCGTCGTCGATGTGTTTTCTGTCGATCAGCACCTTGCACTTACCATGTCGCCAGCGCAAATACGTGGCTTGTGCGGTCGCGCACCATCAGGCCGCTTGCGCCGAGGGCAATCCCGCGAGTGCCATCGCCAGTTCTGCCTCGTCGTAACTCTGGTCGGTGAGTTTGCCGGCGAAGTAGTCGCTGTAGGCCTGCATGTCGAAGTGCCCATGGCCGCACAGATTGAACAGGATGGAACGCGACGTTCCTTCCTGTTTGCACTTGAGTGCTTCGTCGATGGCGCCCTTGACCGCATGGTTCGCTTCCGGTGCCGGCACGATGCCCTCGGCACGGGCAAACTGCACGCCCGCTTCGAATACTTCGACCTGCTTGTATGCGCGTGCGCCGATCAGGCCGAGGTCCCTGACGTGCGAGACGAGCGGCGCCATGCCGTGGTAGCGCAAACCGCCGGAGTGCAGCGCAGGCGGAATGAATGTGGAGCCGAGCGTGTGCATTTTCACCAGCGGCGTCAGGTGTCCGGTGTCGCCAAAGTCGTAGGCGTACTTGCCCCTGGTCAGCGACGGGCAAGCGGTCGGCTCGACCGCGAGAATGTCGACTTTTCTTCCGCCGCGTAGCTGCGCGCCAAGGAACGGGAAGACGATCCCCGCGAAATTCGACCCGCCACCGGTGCAGGCGACGATGACGTCGGGATAGTCGTCCGCCATTTCCATCTGCTTCATCGCTTCCTGGCCGACGACTGTCTGGTGCAACAGAACATGATTGAGGACGGAGCCCAGCGCGTACTTGGTGTCGTCGTTGGTCGCCGCAACCTCGACCGCTTCCGAGATGGCGATACCAAGAGACCCGCTGCTGTCTGGCGATTTGGCGAGGATGCTTCGGCCCGCATTGGTTTGCGTCGACGGGCTTGCAATGCAGCTTGCGCCATAGGTTTCCATCAGCGCGCGCCGGTAGGGCTTTTGTTGATAGGACACCTTCACCATGAACACCTGCACCTCGATTCCGAACAAAGCGCCGGCGAAGGCGAGCGAAGATCCCCATTGGCCGGCGCCGGTCTCGGTGGTGATCTTTCTGATGCCGGCTTCATGGTTGTAGAAGGCCTGTGCGACGGCGGTGTTCGGCTTGTGCGAGCCGGCCGGGCTAACTCCCTCGTACTTGTAGTAGATACGCGCGGGCGTATCGAGGGCCTTCTCGAGATTGCGTGCCCGGAACAACGGCGCCGGCCGCCACTGACGGTAAATCTGGCGCACCGGCCCGGGAATCTCTATGTCGCGCTCGCTCGACACCTCCTGCATGATCAGCGACTCCGGGAACAGCGGCGCGAGGTCGTCCGGCCCGATCGGTTGTTTCGTTGCCGGGTGGAGCGGCGGCGGTGGCGGGCTGGGCAGGTCCGCCACAAGGTTGTACCAGGACTGCGGTATGTCGGTCTCGGGCAGCAGGTATTTGATCGTTTCGGCCATTGTTCCTCCCATGCGTTCCTGATATTGGGCGCTGTCCACAACACCGCCCCTGTCTGATTTCATTTCCATTCTTGCGCGCGTTCACGGGCCGGTCGCGAAAACCCGCCCGCATGCCGATGAATAACCGAAATACTGCCGGCGGCAATTGACTGTGATCAATTCTTTGACGAGCCCGGTCCTGTCCTCTACTCGTTGTCGTCAACGCGTGCCGTTGTGCGTTGCCGCCTGCCTGCAAGGGTGCAAATGGCGGTCAGCTGCCGGTAGCCTGCGTTCTCGAAGATGGCGGCGATGAATAGCATCGCAGATGCGGTTCCCCCCTGATAGGTGCGAAAAAGGGACGCGTCGAGCAATATGGCAAGCCACGACAGCAGTATGCCAAGTCCGGCGGCGCATACGACGAATGCAATAAGGTGTGCGCCGGAAATCATCCCGAGCGCATACGCCGATACGAAGAACGCCAAACCCAGCACCTCGATGATCGGCCGTGCGGCTTCGGTAAGTCTGACGAAGGGATAGGCGAGATGTCCCACAATTCCCTTGTTGGGTTGCCAGAGCAATTGCCGGTTCGCCTTCAGCGCCTCTGCCAGCCCGCGGTGCTCTTCTCTTTCCGACCGGCACACGGCAGCGGGTGTGCCTGGCGCGAATCGCCACACGGCGGGTGCGGGCAGGAACGCGATCTTGTACGCCTTGTCCTCGGCACGGTACCGGCGATGGAAACGGCCCAGTAGTTCGAGCACCGGATTGGCGGCCGCCCGGTCGAAGCCGCCGGCCTGCACGACCGCTTCCCGGCGAAAGGCGCAGAAACGATGCGAGAAGGCCAGCGTTGCGTTACTGCCGGCCCATCCCTGCCGGGCGCAAAGATCCCGGCGCAGAGCCGCGCTGGCTTGCACCCAGACCAGCGGGTTCCCGGCAAGCCTGGGGCGTTCCAGAAACCCGTTGGCGATGAAGCTGCCGTTGGCGATTCGCTCCGCGGACCCCACCGCGACGGTCGAGGCGTCCTCGAGAAGATCCGGGACCAGCCGGCGCAGGCTGTCACGCCTGATTATGCAGTCCGTGCGCGCAATACAGACGACCGGGTAGCGCGCTGCATTGACGCCCGCATTGATCGCGTCACCGAGGCCGCCGTCGTCCTTGTCTATAACCCGCAAGGCCGGAAAGCGCGGCGACCGGTAGATGCCGCGAACTTGTCTGGCGCGCACCTGACGCCAGTACGCTTCGGGGAATATCTCCAGTTGCAGCGACGATTTCATCTGCGAAAACGCCTTCTTGCCGGTTGCGTCGTTGACGACGATGACTTCGAACTGCGGGTAGTCAAGCTCGAATAACTGATGCACGAACTTCGCTGCATCGGGGTCGTCTTCGCTTATCGGGACGATGATCGATACCGGAATTGCGTAGCCCGCCGACAGACTCGGAAGCATTCTCACCGCCACCGACTCCATGCGCCGGCGCAGGCCGCTCATCGATACTCCCGTGAGTAACGCCTGGCCGCCGTGAAGCAAGAGGAAATAGCCGACGAAAAGCCACTCAAGCGACACAATGATTGATCTGCTGTCGATAGCAGCGAGGTTCACGTGATCTTCATCTCGGCCACGACCTGGTCGAGAATATCCTGTGCGAACTCGTCGACCAGCGAATACCGCAGGTGCCACAACTCGTCGGACGAGAGAAACGGCAGGCGTGCCAGCGATTGGCCGGCCCTGTAGCGTACCCACCAGACCTTGTCGGACAACATGGTGATCAGCAGATGTTCCTCTCCAGGTGAAATCGCTTTCCCCAGGACACGCGCGACCTGGGTGCGAACCTCCCAACTCCCGTGTTTCATGAGTGGCACGATTGCGTCGAGGTTCTTGGGGGCATGCCGTGATTTCAGACAGGCAATGAGGATTTCCTCGTTCTTCGAGGACTGGATCAGGCCCAGCAGGAAGGGCGTCACGGAGACTGGCTGCGCCGAGTCCATCAGCGCAATCAGCCGCGGCAGTTCGGAGGGAATCGCGATTTCCGCAGCCTGAATCAGGCCTTCCGTAACGGGTGCCGGATCGGATTCCGCGAGTATCTTCTTGAGTTGTTCCGCCGGCCAGTCGTCACGTGCACCGATTGACGACAACAGAATGGCCATTGCGCGAGACGCGTCGGTCAGAAACAGTGCGCGCAAGGCGGCCAGCGAAAGTACCGGCGTGCGGCCTCGGGCAATCGCTTCCAGTAATTTCCACGAGTCCTGGTCGCCGAGGTTTCCGAGCGTCATCACCGCAACAAGCTGGTTTTCAGTGTCCCGCGTGGCGAGCAGGTTGCGCGCTGCGGAGTCCATGCGCAGGCGCAATGCCACCGCTTTGAGGCGATGCCGTGCCGGTCCTCTCAGTGAATCGTGGAACTGGTTCCACAATGCAAGAAACACGAACCAGTCCCGCCTGGCGACTTTCGGGAGCCGCGCCGGCACGGCGTCCACGGCCTCTAGCAGTAACGGGCGCCAACTGCGCAGAAAACGCGATTCGTGCACGCCGATGAATTTTGCCTGCATCCGCAATATCGCGGTCCAGCACGCGACGGCAATAACGATCGCGGCGATCGTCAGGCTCGCCCACAGCACGACGTGGGTCAGCATGTCAGAACCGGGTTGCGCGAGCACGCGTGATCCGTTTCCGATGACCCGCGGGCGAAACTGGCAGCGTTGTAAGCACGGTCACTGTGGGCGCATGAAATACGAACAGCCGCGAAAAGTGTCGGCAGACGGGCACCGGTCGGGCATCGGGTACTGCTTTTCAACGGGGCCGCAATTCATGCCAGAGGTTGCCGATGGGCCAGAGAGTGTGACGCGGAGATTATAACCACTGGCATGACAAAGGCCGCTTCCGTTGCGGATGTCCGGCAGTGCCGGCGGCCGATGCGGCGCGGTTCGCGCACCCGGGCGCCTCGCTATAATTGAACGGCGATCACGAGTCCGGTGCCGGGCGATGGACTGGTCTGGTTGCCTGCTGCCGGCGTCATTTCATTGCCATGGACCGGGCAGCACGTCTGTCTGAACAGCGAACCAGCGGGAGCACGAACTGAAACGTCAAGGTTTATCGGTTGTAATCGATCTGCTGGTCGTGCTCGGGTCGATTGTCCTGACCCTTGCGCTTGTCGAACTGGGTTCCTGGATCTGGGTAAAGAACTTTCGCCCGCAGCATCTCACCCAATGGGAATTCAGGGCGACGCAGCCTCCGCCTTACCAGGGCGCGGATTATTTCGGGGAGGCGTTTCTCGCCGAAGCTGAAGCTTCGGTTTCGGGCAGCATTTCAACGATTGCCGAGCTGCGTGATTTCAAGGGGCGCTATTTCAACGTCGTGAACGGTTTCCGTGCCACGACGGATGCGCCACCGGACCCGCAACGGAGAGTGCTGATGTTCGGTGGCTCGACACTGTTCGGTCAGGAAGTGCCCGATCGCCATACCATTGCAAGTTATCTGCAACGCATGCTCAACGACGCGGGTGTGCGCTGGCAGGTGCGCAATTTCGGACTGCCCGGAATGAATGCCGCCCAGCAGACGCTGATACTCAAGCGGGTGGCTCTCAGACCCGGTGACATCGTTGTCTACTATCACGGCGTCAATGATGTCTACTACCTGGTTTTCGGCGGCTACCAGCAGGGGTGGCAGCGGGGTGTGCCGGCTTTCCGACCGGTGCAGAAGCTGAGCGCGGTTCACAAGATGATGCACGCCTGGCATGAAAGGCTGAAGGACTACAGCTTTACGGCGCAGGTGGCCCTTGATATATACCAGCGCGGAATGCCGGACACGGTGACCGATGCGGCGCAGATGAGGCAAGAACTGGCCAATACGGAAAAGAGTTTCCGGGCCGCGGTAAAGGAAGCCGCGGCGATAGCCTCTGCATCGCAGGCATCATTCGTTCATTTCCTGCAACCGACGGCGTTTTCCGCGGCCGCGCTCTCGCCCTACGAGCGGGAGACGCTGAAAAACCCGCTCGTCACCGCGCCGGGGGTGGATATCGCGTTTCGCGAGGGCTATCCGCGGCTGCGAAGCGTTGCGACGGCGCTCGAAGCAGACGGCGTGGCGTTCCATGATATCTCCGATGCCCTCGACGGCAGGGAGCCGGGCAATGAGGTCTTGCTGGATTTCTGCCACCTCAACCACGAAGGCAACCGCATTATTGCCCAGCGCATGATGGACGTTTATTTCCGCGCATTGCTCGAACGCTAGCGGCGGCTTGCGTCACCCGTGAACGCGTCGCCGGCAGGCGGCAATCGCCTGCCGTATCGACAGGCGTAGATGCACCAGTTCGGGGCATGGCCTCGCGCCGGCGCACCGATATCTTTCCCCAAAGCCGCGCCCCCGTCTTGTTTTTTCGATATTGATCAAATGCTTATCGTCGTTTTTCAACTGGCATAAGGGTTGCGATAAGCGTGTTATCGAAGACAGTTGAAGAAAGTCCGCGGTCCATGAGTTATTCCCGCTACATCAGAGCCATTGTCGAACCGCACAACGACTCCGGGAATGCGGGTCCGGTGGAAACGCAGGAAATATTCGCGGCCGTGTTCGACGGCGGGGTGCCCGACCTCGAACTCGGTGCACTGGTGGTCGCGCTTCATTCGCAGGCGCCGTCGGCGGCTGGTGTTGCCAGCGCCTATCGTGCAATGGACAACCGGGTCCAGCGCCTGCGCAGGCCGGACACTGCGTGCCGGCCGTTGATATTCGCGAGTTACAACGTGACCCGCGAGAGCCCAAACCTTTTGCCATGGCTGGCGCTGGTCCTTCGCCGTCTCGGTATTCCGGTTCTGGTTCACGGAAATCTGGGCGGCTCCGGCGGAGCGACCAGCGCGTACCTGTTCCGGGAACTGGGTGTAATGCCGAGTGCCACGGTGGCGCAAATCCAGTCTGCGCTGGACGCAGAAGGCCTTGCCTTCGTACCGGCCGGTGTGTTGTGCCCGGGTCTGGCGAAACTGATTGCTCTGCAAAGCAGGTTGGGTTTGCACGACTGGGTGCACAAACTGACGGCGTTACTCGATCCGTTTCGCGGTGAAGGCGTGCGCATCGCCGGCGTCGCGGACCCCGTATTGCGTGAGATCATCGAGACGGTGTGCAGCGAAGAACGGCTCGACGCACTGGTGTTCGACGGTGCCGACGACGATGCGTTCGTCATGCCATGCCGCAGACCCGGATTGTCCATGTTTCGGCAGGGCGTGCGCAGTGTGTTGTTCGAACCGGAAAGCAGCAGTATGCAATGGCGTGTCGATCTGCCCGAGCCGCATGATGTTGCAGGCACGGTTTCATGGATCCGGCGGGCGCTTTCCGGCGAAGTGCCGCTTCCTCATCCCCTCGTCAACCAGCTGGCATGTTGTCTTTACGCCTCGGGGTACGCGGCGGACATGAATCAGGCAAAGGCGATTGCGGCCATGGAATCGGGGTTCCTCCTTGCCGGTGAGGCGAGGGCACATGCGCCGGGCGCTTTTGCCGCGCCTGATTCACAGTAATGGACAATCGACGATACACTCGCACTCGTTGAGCAGATACGGTTTTGGATATTCTTCAGCCAGTAATTTTTCTGTCGCGTGATGTCTGCAAGGAGCAGCAGGGTTTGAGATTTCAGGGAATGGGTGAGGGGTGAACGTGAACCCGGTCGAATCCTTGCACGGGTCGGCGCTCGTTCCCGATGCGCTGGAAATAGGTTTTGCATCATTGGCTGCCGCCGACAAGGTTAACGAAGACTGCTTCGGACTGGTGACTCCGCAGGAGATCCCGGAGGCGGCCGAGCGCGGCACGGTGGTTGCGCTGGCCGATGGCGGCAGCGCCGGCGGTACCGGACGCATTGCTTCCGAACTGACCGTTCGCACCCTGCTGCAGGATTTCTACGCGACGTCGCCGGAATGGAGCGTGGAACGGGCCATTGACACGGTTCTTTGCTCGGTAAATGACTGGCTGTACGTACAGAACAGCCGTAACCCGGAGTTCGATGGTGTCGTCACCACCTTGTCCATGCTCTTGTTCGGTAGCGGCAGTTTCCACCTCGCGCACGTCGGGGATACCCGGGTCTATCGATGGCGCGCCGGAGCACTGGAGTTGCTCACGGTAGATCACACCTGGCCCCGCCGCGACATGCGTCATGTGCTCCGCAGGGCGGTCGGGCTTGACAGCCACCTGGTCATCGATTTCGTGTCCGGGGATACGCGTGCCGGCGACGTATTCCTGATTGCCAGCGACGGTGTCTGGGAGGTGCTCGGCAACGCTGTGATGGATGAATTTCTTGCCGATGACCTGAGCGCCGAGATGATCGCATGCAGGCTGGTGGAGCGGTCTGTTCAAAGCCAGCAGCGCTACATGGGGCGTAACGATGCGACCGCTCTGGTGGCGCGGATTGGCGGCCCCCGGCCCTGACCCCGCTCGATCAGGCCGGCCTTCCCGTGTTCGGCCTCTGTGCACGCCCGCTATTGCCAGCCTCGTCCCGCCTGTCTAGAGTGATGCTGTCGTGGCGCCGGATTTGCGTCCTTCAGCCACAGTAGACGGAGAACAACATGCCAAATCCGCTGGATTCGCTTGCGGGAACCGTGATCCTGGGGGTAATCGCCACGTTTGTGCTCTACCAGTTTGCGGCGTGGCTGATGGGCGCGTGACAGTGGATTACGTACCCGCGATTTCGCGCTGGATTCATCTGCTGGCCGGCGTCATGTGGCTCGGTCTGCTCTACTACTTCAATTTTGTCCAGGTCGCGGCACTCAAGGCGGCACAGGCGGACGGTTCTGCCGGCGCGATCATGAAGCACATCGCGCCCCGGGCGTTGTTTTATTTCCGCTGGTCCGCGGTGGTGACCTGGCTGGCGGGAGCGGCCCTGCTGGGAGCGAATTTCGGCAATGCCTTCATGTTGCGACCCAGCCATGCCGTGATCGGTATCGGCGCCTGGCTCGGGACGGTGATGTTGATCAACGTCTGGTTCGTGATCTGGCCCTGCCAGAAGAAACTAATCGGGTTGGTCGATGCCAGCGAAGACGAGAAAGGCAAGGCGCGCCGCACTGCCTACGTTGTGTCGCGCATCAACGTGGTGCTGTCGTTTCCGATGCTGTTCTTCATGGCGGCCGGTGCGCACGGAGCGATTTACTTCGGATAGCGAAGCAGCGGCGGCCGGCCAACAAGATCCGGCTCGCGCACCCTGATCGGCGCAGCTTTCCCGGGCGCCCCGCTGCGATGGCAAAGGTTTATTCGGGTCCCGGCAGGCGCTCCAGGCCAATAATCCGATCGCCGGGCCCGATCCCGCGTTTCCTGAACCAGCCCTGGTTCATTTCCAGCGCGTATTTTGCCGGCCCGGCGGATGAGTGCGACTGCTCACTATGCGGCTGCATCTCTTCGATATTGAGAATGCGGCCTTGCACATCGATAAAGGCGACGGACAGTGCGATGGGCGTGTTCTTCATCCACATCGAGATTCGTTGTTCCCGGGGAAAGATGAAAACCATGCCGGAGGACTCGGCAAGCCGGGTGCGGAACATCAGTCCCTTGCGCCTTGTTTCGGCCGTATTGGCGACTTCTGCGCGTATCGAGTGCTCGCCGACGCGCAGCGGATAGGTCAGAAGCGGGTCGGCCCATACCGATCCAGGCGCGAGCACTGCCAGCAGGAGCGCCGCGGCACAGGCCAGCAGGCAGCGATGCCAGTTCAGGCTGGCCGATCCCGAGTGCCTCGGCGGCCGGAGTGTTTTGTACCGCTTGTCGAAACTCATGGAAAATTTGGTCGCTGTTCCTGTGGTCCTCGGGGTCGCCTGCTGCAAAACGGATCGAAGTCCAAAGATGAACCGAGATGCTGCGTTGCGCCATAAGATAACACGCGGTTCTTTAGCCGATTTCGGCCCCGCAATGTTGACATCGGTGGACGCTTGGACTAACTTCTGCCACGTCGTAAAGGATTACATTCCAGGTTGTTTCGGATTTCGTTTACCGGACCTGCCGCGGGGTGCTTTACGCATCGAAGTAGTAAATCAAAAACCTTAAAGCGTGGCGTCGGGAAGCCTTCGGCCCACGTATTTATTCGGGAGGTGTCTCTTCATGGTGAAGCAATCGTTGCACTTCAAACGCGTTGCGGTGTCTGCTGCCGCTGTCGCGTTGCTGGGCGCTTCGGGAGTTGTCTCTGCGGTGGGTGTGGATCGGCTTGAGTCGACGCTGTATCCAAACTACGTCACAGATGACATGCTCCTTAACGCCGACAAGGACCAGCAAAACTGGCTCCATTACGGCAAAGATTATGAAATGACCCGCTACAGCGGCCTGTCCCAGATCAACCGGGACAACGTCAAGTCGCTGAAGCCGGCATGGAACCTTTCCTTCGGTATTCTCGAAGGCCAGGACAGTCAGGCCGTTGCCGTTAACGGCACGCTGTACGTTACCACTTCGTTCAACCGCGTCATCGCCGTCAACGGCATGACCGGTGACATCATCTGGAAGTACGAGCGCGAGTTGCCGGGCGACGTTTTCCCGAAACTGTGCTGCGACGTGGTTAACCGCGGTGTCGCTGTCTACAAGAACAAGGTTTACCTCGCCACTCTTGATGCCCACGTAGTCGCTCTGGACAACCAGACCGGCGACGTCGTTTGGGACAAGAAGATCGGTGACTACACCTACGCCGAAACGTTCACCATCATGCCTCTGGCGGTCAACAACAAGATCGTCTTCGGTACCGCTGGTGCGGAATACGGTGTACGTGGCTGGGTTGCGGCGATTGACGCCGACACCGGCGCACCGGCCTGGAAGACCTACAGCATCCCCGGCCCGGGCGAGCCCGGCAATGAAACCTGGGGTGGTGATTCCTGGAAGTATGGCGGTGGTTCGGCATGGATTACCGGTTCCTACGACAAGGAAACCAACCTGCTGTACTGGCCGATCGGCAACCCCGGTCCTGACTTCGACCGTCACGTCCGTCCCGGCGACAACCTGTTCAGCAACTCGATGCTGGCGCTTGATGCCGATAGCGGCAAGATCCAGAGCTACTTCCAGTACACGCCCAACGATCCGTACGATTACGACGGCGTGAACGAGAACGTGCTGGTCAACCTCGGTGGCAAGAAGCTCTACATCCACGGCGATCGTAACGGCCACCTCTACGGTATTGACCGGGCCAACACCCGCAAGACCAAGTACGGTCGTGAGCACATCTGCGTTTGGGTTACCCCCATGCTGCAGGTCAACTGGGTGAAAGAGCCGATCTCTCCGAAGAAAGACAACTGCCGTCCGGTGTTCAACTATCCGGAAATGGACGTTGTTTACGACCGCGTGACCACCAACATCGCCCCGTCGCTTGACGGTGGTAAAGAGTGGCACCCGCTGTCGGTCAGCCTGCGCACCAAGATGGCTTATGTGCCGGTTTACGACTTCACCATGGACCTCCAGGCCAAGAAAATGGAATGGAAGCGTGGTGAGTGGTACCTCGGTGCCAAGGTCATCACCTTCAATGCTGGTGCAGGCGCAACCAAAGCCTACGACGCAGCGACAGGTGCGATGGTCTGGGCGCGCTCCCAGAGCTGGCCGGCGACTGGTGGTCTCCTGACCACGGGTGGCGGCCTGGCCTTCTACGGCGATCCGGACGGCATGTTCAACGCCGTTAACGATGAAACCGGTGAGCACCTCTGGGCCTTCCAGGTTGGTTCCGGCGTTCACGGCAACCCGACGACCTACACGGCCGGCGGCAAGCAGTATGTCGCGATCGTGTACGGTGCCGGCGGTGGCGGTATCTGGCCGCTGTACTACGCCAACTTCCTGAAGACCCACACCAAAGGTGGCGGTCTGATGGTGTTCACGGTCGACTGATCGATCGGAGCAGCATCAAGCGAAGTAGACGTAAGCTGGCAGTAATGACAAGGGGGGACGTTGACGTCCTCCCTTGTTTTTTGTGTGCCGGATAGTCTGGTTGGTATGTTCCGGTGGAACTTGGAGCGCATTTTCGGATCACTAGTCAGTACAACCCGAAAATAACGCGCCTAAGGAGAAAGCAGTGAGTAAGCAGGTATTTAAGACATGTCTGACCGTGGCAGTTGCAATGCTTGTCAGCGCAACGGCCTACGCCCAGGACGCAAGTGAATCTCTCGATGTGCTGGAGAGATCGAAGGCCAGAGGAAAGCTGGTCGCATGTGCTGATCCTTACGACTTTCCCTATGCGGCGCGTAATGCCAACCCCCCGGGATTTGACGTGGATATCCTCCGCGAGCTTGCGAAACTCGGCGGTATGGAGCTGGAAATGCACTGGGCCGACACGGGGACCCGTGGCGGCATGTCCCGCGCACTGCGCAACTCGATGATGAAGGGCAAGTGCGATATCTTCGCTGGCGTTGCCGATAATGGCGATGACGACATTCTGATGGGTCAGTTGATGTTCACGGACCCGTATCTTGGCACCGGGTATATCCTGGTGGTTCAGAATAAAGCCAGCGGCATGAAAACCATTGAGGAATTGAGCGCTGCAAACATTCGTATCGGCGTGCAGATGTCAACGCCAATCGATGCACTGCTTCACGACAAGGGGATCGCCCGTGAGCTGTACCCGGACAACGCGCGAGTGATGCGCGGTATGGCCAATGGCGAAGTGGATGCGGCGATCGTGTGGTCGACGGTACTGACCAATGCAAAGCGGAAATATCCTGACGCGACCTTCGAGATGGCTGAGGGTTATGTGCCCGTTGAAGGGCAGCACTGGGATCTGAAATACCTGGTCCGCAAACGCGACATGTCGATGTTGCAGTTTGTGAATGAAGGCGTGAAGCAATTACTGGATAATGGAAAAATCAAGGAGATCGTAGAAAGCTACGGCGTGCCGTTCTATCCGCCTTTCTCGTCATAGAAACTAATTGGAGGTTGAGGACAATGTTGGTGAATTTGTTTAGAAAGCTGTCTGTTCGTGGACTTGCTTTTGCGATGGCGGTTGTTTCGGTCGGTGCCGTGACGAGCCTGTTGCTGGTGCAGCCGGCAATGGCGCAGCACAAGATGAATGAAACCGACCTCGAAGTGCCCACGAACGACATGGACGTCGTGGAGAAGGGTCGAGGCAAGTACGCCCAGCGCTGCGCATTTTGTCACGGTGGCGACGGGCATGGCGGCAAGGGCCCGTGCCTGAGTTGCGGCAAGTTCGCCTATATTGGCAACACCAATGCGGAAATTTACGCGACGATCGCTGGTGGGCTGCCTAACCGCTCGCTCGGCGGCACCATGGGGGCATTTGGCACGACGATGACCGCAGAGGAAATTCTCAGCGTGCTGACCTTCCTGCGGTGGGAAGAGCATCGGCGCATCTCTACTGGAGAAATCCCGGACCCAGCGAAAGACAAGTCAAACGAGCAGGTGGTGTTTCCAAACGTGAACTGATTCAGAATTGCGTTGGCCGGTTTGTGACGGCCACGACGAACAAGCCGGCAAGTGCCGGCTTTTTTGTTGTCCGGATCGAAATGCGATCGTTGCTAATGTTTTCCGGTACTGCCGAAGCCGCCCGTGCCGCGGTCGCTTTGTGCGAAGTCGCCGACCACGTTGAAAGTTACCTGCACGACCGGAACAATGACGAGTTGCGCGATGCGCTCGAGGGGGTTGAGTTCGAACTCCAGACTGCCGCGGTTCCAGACAGAGACAAAGAGCTGTCCCTGGTAATCCGAATCGATCAACCCGACCAGATTGCCGAGCACGATGCCGTGTTTGTGACCGAGTCCGGAACGCGGCAGGATCATCGCCGCCAGGCCAGGGTCGCCGATATGGATCGCAAGCCCGGTTGGAACCAGTGTCGTTTCTCCGGGCTTGACGGTCAAGACGTCGTCGATACAGGCCCGTAAATCGAGACCGGCCGAGCCGGGCGTTGCGTACTCGGGCAATTGATTTTGCAGGCGCGAATCGAGTATTCGCACATCGATCAGTGTCATGTTTGGTCCGGCTTTCGGTCTTGATTAACGTCGATTCTGGTTAACGCGGCGACGCTACTGGCTTGCGAGCGGGTTTGTAGAGCCGTGTGACATGCCGGATCAGGCGGCGCGCCTGATCCAGTTTGGAGCTGCGCGGCAAGCGGTGTGTGCCTTCGTCATCGACGAGAATCAGCTCGTTTTCATCGCTGCCGAGGGCTTCCTGAACCAGATTGGCGGCGATAAGGGGTATTTTCTTGCGGCGGCGTTTTTCTGTCGCATAAGCCTCGACATCCCGGCTCTCGGCCGCGAAGCCGACGCAGAAGGGCGGGTTATCTTGCGTGGCAACCGCTTCGAGGATATCCGGGTTCGGTTCGAATTCGAGCTGCAGGCCCTGATGGGTCTTCTTGATCTTGTGCTGTTGCCGGTTCTTGACGCGATAGTCGGCTACCGCTGCTACGGCGAACAGAATGTCGGTCTGCGCGATGCGCTCCATCACGGCGTCGTGCATTTCCTGCGCAGTGACGATGTTGACGACCGACACGTTCGTCGGCGTTGCCAGGCCGGTCCGTCCCGAGACGAGGGTGACGTGCGCGCCGGCGTCGCGAGCGGCGCGCGCAATCGCGTAACCCATACGCCCGGAGCTCAGATTGGTGATCCCGCGTACCGCGTCGATCGGTTCGAAAGTCGGGCCTGCTGTCACCAGGATACGGGCGCCGGCGAGCAGCTTGGGTTGAAACCAGGAAACGATGGAGTCGACGATCTGGGCCGGTTCAGACATGCGGCCCATGCCGATCTCGCCGCAGGCCTGGTCGCCGCTGGCCGGCCCCTCGATAATGATGCCGTCGTCGCGAAGTTGATTGACGTTGCGCCGTGTCGCGGGGTTCTCCCACATCTGCCGGTTCATCGCCGGCGCGACCATTAGCGGACATTCCCGTGCGACGCAAAGTGTCGCGAGCAAATCGTCGGCAGCCCCGTGCACCAGTTTGGCTATGAAGTCGGCGGTGGCAGGCGCGACTACCATCAGGTCTCGGTCGCGGGATAGCTCGATATGCGCCATCCCGTTGCCAATCCGGTCATCCCACATGCTGGTGTAGACCGGCTTGCCGGTAAGTGCCTGCAAACTCACTGGAGAGATGAAGCGGATGGCTGCCTCCGTCATGACCACCTGTACATCCGCGCCTTCCTTGATCAGCGCGCGTGCAAGATCAGCTGCCTTGTAAGCAGCAATACCGCCGGTCAATCCCAGAAGAATTCGCTTCCCAGCTAGTTCGGCCATTTGCCCCATTCTCACGAGTTCAGATGCGGCAAGTGTAAACTCTTGTTGCATAATGGGAAAGCGGGAGGGGTTATGTCGCTGCGAGATTTGCCGGAGGACGAGCGGCCGCGCGAGAAGCTGCTGCGAAAGGGGGCAGCAGCGCTCGCGGACTCCGAGCTGATCGCGATTTTTCTGCGAATCGGCGTCAGGGGCAAGAGCGCGGTTGAACTGGCGCGCGTGCTGCTCGATCGTTTCGGATCGCTCGGCGGTATCGTCGGCGCCGAACTGGAAGAATTCACCGAGATCGATGGGCTGGGCGAGGCCAAGTACGTTCAGTTGCAGGCCGCCGTTGAACTGGCGAGGCGCGCCCTTGACCAGGAGATGCGGGTCGCGGACAACCTGAGCTCGCCGGACGCAGTGCGGCGTTACCTGCGCCTGTTGCTCGAACAACGGCGTGTCGAAGTGTTCGTCGGCCTGTTCCTCGATGCGCAGAACCGGTTGATCGCTGCGCGGGAGTTGTTTTCCGGGACATTGACCCAGACCAGCGTCTACCCACGCGAGGTGGTGAAAAGCGCCCTGAGCCACAATGCCGCGTCGGTCATCTTTGCCCACAATCACCCGTCCGGGATCGCAGAGCCAAGCCCTGCCGACGAGAGCCTCACGCAAGCCCTCAAGCAGGCGCTGGCGCTGGTGGACGTACGTGTGCTCGATCACTTCATCGTCGGGCAAAGCGGCATGCTGTCGTTCGCAGAACGCGGGTTGCTTTGACGCCTCGATTGATCGCGGTATTTGCCCCGGATTACGGGCATCCGAATCACTATCGGCCTGGCGCGTCGTGCCTGCGCCCGGAGGGTGTCGATGTCAGCTGTTGCTTCGGGCTGCCGCCGGACCAGGCTGTGATGTCACGGTTTCAAGCAGGGACTGAATGTTGCGGATCTGGTAGTTCGCGATCGAGACGACCTCCGAGGTCCCTGCAATGTGTACATAGCGGCTGAGCTCGTCGGGCGCGATGTCGCCAACCGAATAGCGCGCCCGTGGCTCGATCTGGTCGGGCAGGTACACCAGGATGATCATGTCGGGCCTGGTGACTCCGAACGCATCGTTGTCGCTGAGCGTAAAGCGCCGCTCGATCCGGGTGCGCCCCAGGCCGCCCAGGAACTTCGAGATTTTTTCCGACATCTCAGGGTCGGGAACGTGTTCGTGGACGCTTTGCGGGCCAGCGTGAATGCCGTGATAGAACCATGCGCCCTGTTCATCGCGCGAGAAGCGGTGCAGGTTTCCATCGACGGCAATTTCGATAGCAGCGATCTCCTCGAGTGGCGCCGGCATGAGAAACTGCGGACCCGCCGGCGTCTCTTCATCGGATTGCGACGGCTGGTCACGGAGCTCGAGCACTGCAACGACGATGAGTAAGACCGCAAGTATCGCCCAGACAGTGACGCTGCGACCGCCGCGGCCCGCTGTCATCGTTGTCTCCACCAAACGGCAAAGCCGATCAGCGCCAGCAGCGCGGGAATCAGAATGACCGACAGCAGGAACGTTCCCTTCATTTGACGATTTGTCAGATTGACCCGCGGCGGGTCGTAGGTACGCGGCTCTACGCCAATCAGGTTTTCCTGCTCCGCGAGGTAGTTCACCGCATTCAGAAACAGATTCCCGTTGCCGAGGATGTGGAAGAACGAGTTGGTGGCGAAGTCGGAGTCGCCGATGACGACGATACGCGATTTTGCCTTTCCTTCGATCACCGGCGATGGAAGGGCGTCGTCGCCTGCGTTCCCCGTAATTGCGGCTTCGCCCGCGACGCGCTCGGGGCGCAGCGTGGATGTGACCATCACGGTCAGCGGACCAGCCATATCTGTGCCCGGGTCGAAGTCGACCCGGTCCGGGTTGCTCTCGCCGAAACTCTTCTTCGATGTGTTGATCAGGGGCACGACCGACGTGCCCGGGATTCTCTCGGTAGGAGAGAGCGAACGCACGCCGGGGAAAAAGGTCAACGGCAAACCGCGGGTGATCTGGTGGCGGTTGTAGTCTGTGACAGCCGGTGACGAGGGATCCGCCCAGAAATGGCTGAGTTCATCGATCACGAGGTTGTTATCGACGACGATGCCGTACTTGCGCACGACCGGTTCCAAACCGGTTTCGACGAACGGGTCGAGCATCATCAGCGCATTGCCGCCACCGTCCAGATATTTCCCGATGGCATCGACTTCGTCGGGCAGCAATTTTGTCTTCGGACCGGCGACGACAAGCACTGCGCAATGTTCGAGAGACCTGTTTCCCCGCATCATTCCGGTTTTCTCGACGACATAATTCAGCGTTTCGAGACCGTGCCTCGCCTTTGCCATGCCGTGTGTTTCGTGGACCACGATTTTCGAACCGGCGCCGTGTGAATGGCCTGCACCCCCCTCAAGGTGATCGTGCGATTCCATGCTGAACGGGTCCGCCTCGCCATGGCCCTCGAGAAAGCATGCCGTCTGTTGGGCGCCGAGGGAGACGCGCAGGATCGCATTGGCGATGTCAGTTTCCTCCGGCCCATGTACCTGCATTTCCCGGTCGCCGCTCTTGAGCAGGGCGGTGCCGGCAAACTGCACGCCATGCAACCGTGCCTGGGCCGGGTTGACCATGGGATCAAAGAACTCGACGCTCACCTTGTCGCTCTGTGCAGCGACCAGTTTGTATCGCTCGATCGCCTCGCGCATTCTCGAGTCGTGGAAGAAGATGATGTGCACCGGGTTCTCGAGGTGCTGCAGCATGGTTATCGTCTGTTCCGACAGCGAATGCTGTTTCCCTTCCGAGAGGTCGAGCCTGGCCGTGTAGCGTGTTGAAAAATACGCGATGACGACCAGCACGCCGATCACGCCAATGGTGAACATGGCAATTTCGCCACGGCGCTGCCGTATCAGGCCCGCCAGTTCGACACGCAGTTTGTAGAGTCCGATCGCTGTCAGAACAATCCCTGCTATCGCAAGGAGCACGGTCCAGATGCCGGCGTCCAGAATGATGGCATCCAGCGCGATGGCGGTGACGAGGAAGGTGATTCCCGCCAGCGTCACAATAATTGAGCGAAAAGACTGTTCCATGTTAGTCCATGCCATTGTTTTTTTGTCGGCCGCCTAGCGACGCCACTGCAGGTAACTGGCGTTGAGTGTCAACGCCATCGCGCTGACAACGAGATAGAAAACAACGGCCTCGCTGCGAATCAGTCCGGCTATGAAATCACCGAAGGGCAGTGAAAAAGACAGATAACCAAACAGATTTTGCAGAATTACCGCGGATTGAAAGCTGTACAAATGACCGACGAACCAGAATCCGAGCAGTACTGGAAAGGTAATAAGTGCGGCAATGACCTGGTTCTCGGTTAGCGCCGAGAAAAACTGGCCGATGGCCAGACAGGCCATGCCGAGCAGAAGGAAGCCGATATAACCGGAGAGGATGTTCGTGGTCTCCGGGCTTCCATACATGTATAGCGGTATCAGGTTGATTGCCGTGCCGATCGTCATCAGCACAAGAATAGTCACGGCGCCAAGGAACTTGCCAAGCACGATTTGCCAGGGCTGCAATGGCAGCGTACTGAGCAACTCCATCGTGCGGCCGTTGTACTCGGCCGGAAACAGCCGCATCGTGATGATGGGGCTGACAATCAGCAGCAGCACACCCATGTTCTTGAATGGCTCATTCATGCTTGCCGTGCCAGTCATGAATACTTCGTAGATAAAGAAGTACCCGGTACCGAGCAGAAATACCGCAACGACAAAGTAGGCGATCGGCGAACGAAAATAGCTGACGAGTTCTTTCTCGTAAACGGCGAGAACGCGATTCATGCTGCCTCCCGCTCCTGCTTGCCAACATAGCGCAGGAAAATATTCTCCAGAGTCGGTTGTTGCCGCTCCAGTCTGTGCAGATCCCATTTGCCAGCGGCGACGCGTGCAATCTTTGACTCGATGCCGGTGCGAGCTTCGACATGGCAGGTCACATCCAGAACGCCACTTTGCCTGGGCATTTCCTTTACGGCGACGGACTGCACCCCGTCAATGCCCAGCAGTTCAGCGCGCACCGCGTCCGCAGGTGCGGAAACCTGAAGCGTGACTCTGCTGCTTTCTTCCGATGCGGCCTGCAAGCCGTCCGGCGAGTCAATCGCCAGCAGCCGGCCGTCGTTGATGATCGCCACGCGTTTGCAGATCAGTGTCACCTCTGGAAGGATGTGTGTGCTGATCAGAACGGCGTGCTCTTCTCCGAAGGCGCGTATGACTTCCCGCGTTTCCTGGATCTGTCCGGGGTCAAGTCCGGCGGTTGGTTCGTCGAGTAGCAATACGTCCGGGTTGCCGAGTAACGCTTGCGCCAAACCGGTGCGTTGGCGGTAGCCCTTGGACAGTTTGTAGATCTCGCGCTTGACCACCGCTTCCAGGTGGCATGCCGTGATCACGCGATCCAGGTCCTGTGCCATCAAGCGTGCCGGCACGCCCTTGACCTTAGCCACGAAGCGCAAATATTGTTCGACGTCGAGCGTATCGTAAAGTGGCGGGGTTTCCGGCAGATATCCGAGTTTCTCGGCGGCTTGCTCGTTCTCCCGTGCCATGTCGTGGCCGGCGACCTTGATGGTTCCGGAACTCGGCGTGGTAAAACCGGCAATCATCCGCATGGTTGTCGTCTTGCCGGCGCCGTTGGGGCCGAGAAATCCGACGATCTCTCCCGGTTCCACTGTAAACGACATGTCGTGGATGATGGTTTTGGGTCCGTATCGCTTGGAGACGGATTGCAATTCGATTGCTGATGCCATGGTCATGAGTGCTACGGAAAACGCAGAATAGAAAAGGCCCCCCTTACGGAGGGCCTTTCGCTGAAAAACGGCTTATGACCGTCTACAGCTTACTTGTACCAGCGACCGCCTTTTTCCTTCCACTGCTGCTCGTCGTGACCGAAGAACAGCTCGGCGCCTTCGAGGTCCGCCATCGACTTCAGACGATCGGCACTTTCGAAGTAGCTCTTGACGCTGAAGTTCAGGCCGGCCGGGTAGCCTTCGAGGTTCTCACGCATCCACAGTGCATCCTGCGCGATGATGAAGGTGTCGCCGTTGGCGAACTTGAGCCTCAGGGACTGGTTGCCCAGGGTGTGGCCAGGAGCGCTCAGGACGGTGATGGAACCGTCGCCGAACACGTCAAAGTCACCGTCGAGGGCGAGGTAGTTGAAGTCGCGGGCGCCATCATAGTCGGCCATGATGTGTGCACCGGAAGCGCGCTGGAACTTCTCCGGCCACCAGGCCTGATACAGCTCCTGCTTCTGCATGATGTGCAGCGCGTTCGGGAACATTTCGATGTTGCCGATGTGGTCGAGGTGCGAGTGTGACGTGATGACTGCCACTACCTTGTCGACCGAATATCCCAGCTTCTTCAGCTGCATGTCGATGACGTCGGAACGCTTCTGGCTGGGCTTCAGGAAGTTGCAGCTTCCGGCACCCCAGTGCGACTCACAGCCGCCCGTGTTGAGGGCAACGTTGTTACCCGTGTCAAATACGACAACGCCTTTCGGGTGTTCGATGATCCACATCGGCACCGGAATGGTGATGTCGCGTGCACGGTCTTCCGGCAGCGCCGGAATCAGTCCGCGAATGTTGAACGGGCCGAACATGCCGCTGGTGGCCCAGTAAGCTTTGATCGGGGTGTTGTGCGCCGAGCCTACGGACGCGCCCATTGCACAGGCGAGACCCAGGATCACCGCAAGAACGGTTGACTTCTTCATGGTTTGCTTTTCCTCCATATGGTGGTCTTATAGTCGACTTTAACTTCATCGTGCGCCCCAGGTTCGCCTCGTGAGCTCCGGGACACCGTTGAAACGTGCCCCGGCCGGGATCGCAGCGTGAATTGGTTACCGTCAAAGCCACTACTCTTTTGCGGAGTCTACTGACTCACTTCGCGAGGGTACTATACAGATGCAGGATGGGACAACAGGAAAATGCGAGAGGCGAGTCC
>Ga0209536_100002133_pt1 | contig 32192 bp, 35 predicted proteins | sample DeeMarSeWOR28_12_FD_187461 | JGI IMG/M metagenome (GOLD analysis project Ga0209536, IMG submission 187461) | Marine sediment microbial communities from White Oak River estuary, North Carolina - WOR-2-8_12 (SPAdes) (version 2) | ecosystem: Environmental > Aquatic > Marine > Intertidal zone >... | reverse complement strand
AGGCTTGGGGGTTCTCCGGAATCCCGATTCGGATAAAACTCAGGAGGAGGAGAAAGACGCGGCGATGACGCTTCCCATCTGGCTGGTGATCGGATATCTCGCCGGCTCGCTGCCGACGAGCTACCTCGCCGGCCGCGTCGCAGGGATCGATCTACGCCAGCGGGGCAGCAAGAACCTGGGCGCCACCAACGTCTACCGCGTGCTCGGGTGGAAGTACGCCATTCCCGTGGGGTTGATCGATGTCGCAAAGGGCGCTGTCCCGGTGACCGTGGCTGGGGCAGCGGGTCCTCCGGCGGACTGGTTCCCGCTCCTCGTGGGCTGCGCCGCCGTCGCAGGTCACGTCTTCTCCTGTTTCTTGCGGTTCAGGGGGGGGAAGGGTGTCGCGACGGCCGCCGGTGTCGTGCTCGCGCTGGCTCCGGGCGCGCTCGGCCTCAGCGCCGCTGTGTGGGTCGCGGTCCTGGGCACGACCGGATTCGTCTCGCTGGCCTCGATGCTTGGAGCGTTGACGTTTCCGATCGCCGTCCGGATGCTCGCACCGGGCTCGCACTACGTCTTCTGGGCCGGCGTCGTCCTCGCCGCGTTCATCGTCTTCACCCACCGCGCCAACATCGGTCGCCTGCTGACCGGCACGGAGAACCGGTTCGGCCGCCGCTCGCGCGCCGCGAAGGGCGAGGGTTAGGGTGCACATCGCCGTGATCGGAGCTGGAAGCTGGGGCACGACCCTGGCCGACCTCCTGGCGAGGAATGGGCACGACGTCCGACTGTGGGCGTACGAGCAGGAGGTGGTCGAGTCCATCAACCGGTACCACGTCAACGCTCTGTTTCTGGCCGAGTCGCGGCTCGCCGAGAGCCTCAAGGCGTACCGCGAGTTGAGCGACACTGCCGCAGGTGCCGAGCTGGTGGTGAGCGCCGTCCCGTCCCACGCCGTTCGAGAGGTCATGACGCAGCTTGCGGCCATCCTCGCCGGTCGTCGGATGCCCCTGATGGCAACCGTATCGAAAGGTCTCGAGGAATCCACGCTCAACACCATGACGGATGTGCTTGGAGAGATCTTTCCAGACGCCCAGATTGCGGCGCTCTCCGGCCCGAGCTTCGCACAGGAAGTCTATGCTCGGCATCCCACCGCGGTGGTCGCAGCCTCGTCGACGCCCGAGGCATCGAGCGCGGTACAGCAGGTGTTCTCCACGAGCCATTTCCGTGTCTACACGAGCGCAGACCCGCTTGGCGTGCAACTGGGTGGCGCCCTGAAGAACGTGATCGCCATCGCAGCGGGATTGCTGCATGGCCTCAGATTGGGACACAACACGCTCGCCGCACTGATGACGCGGGGCTTGGCCGAGCTCACCCGGCTCGGGCAGGCCATGGGGGCCAACCCGATGACATTTGCCGGCCTCGCAGGGATGGGCGACCTGATCTTGACCGCCACGGGCGCGCTGTCGCGCAACCGGGCCCTTGGCATCGAGCTTGCCGAGGGGAGAAGCCTCGAGCAGATCCTGGCGGGCCGTCGCACTGTCGCCGAGGGGGTTCGCACGGCACGAGCAGCCGTGGAGCTGAGTCAGCGCGCGGGTGTCGAACTGCCGATTGCCCAGGAGGTGGCGAATATCCTCTTCGCAGGCAAGCATCCCGACGAGGCCGTGCGCCACCTCATGGACAGGGAATTGAAGGCGGAGCACTGGCGATGAGCGCACCGCAGCCTGTCCAAGAGTTCTTCTCGATCGGGGACGTTTGTCAGCTCACGGAGCTGAAACCCCATGTGCTCCGCTATTGGGAAAGCCAGTTCCGGTTCCTCAACCCGGCCAAGAACCGCTCCGGCAACCGCGTGTATCAGCGCCGCGAGATCGAGCTGATCATGCTCGTCAAACACCTGCTCTACGCAGAGAAGTACACGATCGAGGGCGCGCGGCGACGGATCGAGCAGTATCGCCGCACAGGCACCCTCAAGACGGAGGCGCGCTTCGCTCTGCAACGCGAGACGATCGAGAGCTTGCGCGCCGAGCTGCGTGCCGTGCTGGACATCCTCGAAGGCAAACCCGTCGTTGCATCTGCTGCTGAGTAACGACGACGGTATCCTCGCGCGCGGACTCGAGGTTCTCGCCGACGTCTGTCGCGCGGTGGGGCAGGTGACCGTCGTGGCACCGGACCGTGAACAGAGTGGGTCGAGTCACTCACTCACGCTGGGGCGGCCGCTCCGCGTCACGCGGAGGCAGGACGGAGGCATCCAGATCGACGGCACGCCGACGGATTGCGTTTTGCTTGCGCTGGGCGAACTGATGGCCGAGATGCCGAAGTTCGTGTTCTCGGGCATCAACCACGGGCCGAACATGGGGGAGGACGTACTGTATTCGGGGACGGTCGCCGCCGCAATGGAGGGCCTGCCATTTGGCGTGCCGGGTGTCGCGGTCTCGCTCGCAGGCGACCAGCTAGAGCTTCTCGAGACGCAGCGAGGCTGGCTCGAGCGGCTCGTGCGATCGATCGTGCGTATCGAGCAGTTTCCCGACGAGACCCTCCTGAACATCAACTTGCCCCCAATCGCGGGAAACGAGATTCGGGGTATCCGCGTCACGACGCTGGGGAGCCGCGTGTACTCCGACGCCCTGCTGCGCACCAAGGACCCCTGGGGACGACCCGGCTACTGGATCGGGGGCGGACAGATCAGTTGGTCGGGCAGGGAGGACTCGGACTTCCGCGCGGTTCGGGAAGGGTATATCTCGGTCACCCCGCTCCATCTCGATCTCACGAACTATGAGCTGCTCGAGGAGGTGCGCTCCTGGGGACTTGGCGCGTGAGCGACTCGTTCGGAGGGTATCGGGCGCGACTCGTCGAGCACTTGCGGAGTTCCGGCGTGCAGGATCTCGCCGTGCTCAGGGCATTCGGGGAAACACCCCGGCATGTGTTCGTCCCGGAGGCGCTGCGCAATCGAGCCTACGACGACACCTCGCTCCCCATCGGATTCGGTCAGACGATCTCGCAGCCGGGCACCCAGGCGGCGTTTCTCGAAGCACTCGAGTTGCGCGGTGATGAGCGGGTCCTCGAGGTTGGGACGGGATCGGGGTATCAGGCCGCGCTCCTCTCCATACTTGTGAATCACGTCATCACCGTGGAGCGCATTCCTGAGCTGGCCGATCGTGCACGCCACGCCTTGACCGAGGCCGGCATCTCGAACGTCATGGTCGTCGTGGGTGATGGCTCGCTCGGGTGGAAGCCGGAGGCGCCCTACGACGCCATCCTCGTCGCGGCTGCCGGGCCCAAGATCCCCGAGACCCTGCTGATGCAACTGGTAGAGGGCGGCCGGCTCGTGATGCCGGTGCAGGGCCTCGACGGCCGACAGCAACTCGTGCGCGCGGAGCGGTCAGGAGACACCAGTATGTTCCAGACGCTCACGGAAGCGAACTTCGTCCCGCTCCTCGGGCGGCATGGATTCGAGACCGATCTCCGGTGATGCCGCTCCCCGATACGGAAAGGCCGTACTGAACCGTGCTCGCAACCGTCGTTCACTGGCTGACCGAGACGATCTTCGCCCTGGGATACCCGGGTATCGTCGTCCTGATGGCCATCGAATCGTCCTTCTTTCCGTTCCCATCCGAGGTCGTGCTCCCTCCGGCCGGATATCTGGCCGCCCAGGGACGCATGAACGTCTACCTTGCGATCGGGTCGGGTCTGGTAGGCAGTCTGATCGGTGCAGCGGTCAACTACTATGTCGCGGTCCTCGTGGGGAGACCGTTCTTGCACCGGTACCACAAGTTCTTCCTGATGAGAGAGTCCTCACTCGAGCGGGCGGAGGAGTACTTTCGCCGTCACGGAGAGATCTCGACGTTCGTCGGCCGCCTCATCCCCGTCATCAGGCAGTTGATATCGTTACCCGCCGGCGTTGCCCGCATGCGACTCGACCGGTTCCTCAGCTACACCGCGCTCGGGGCAGGGATCTGGTGTGTCGTGCTGACGGTGATCGGCTACGTCGTCGGTCGAAACGCCGGCGTCGTCACCGGAATCGACGCGCTGATGGAGAGCCCCGAGATTCACCGGTACACCGGGCTTGCCGCGCTCCTCATCCTTCCCGTGCTGATCCTGATCGTCGCTGTGTATGTGGTGCGCACGCGATCGCGAGCGAAGCGGACGCCGTGAAAGAGGATCGAGCCGTCCGTATCGTGGTTTCCGGACGCGTACAGGGTGTAGGGTTTCGGTGGTGGCTATCCCGCAAGGCCCGCCAGCTACCAATCCGCGGCTGGGTTTCCAACCTCCCAGACGGTCGGGTCGAGATTGTAGCCGCCGGCGATGCGAACAGCCTGTTGGAGTTCGAGCGGCATGCGATGACTGGGCCACACTCGGCTCGCGTTGACCATGTGGACAAATCCGATGTTCCACATAACGTGATAGAGCATAACTCGTTCTTTGTTAGATAGTTAGCTCCATCCACACAGATCCGCTATCAACTTCACGTCGATTTCACGGCCTATTCATCCTATGGCCCACGCAGGTCCTCCAGGGCTTCATGCGGCCCCTCCGAAGAGCGGCGGCGTCAGGCGTGCCGAGTTGGAGAAGGTTGCGAGTCCGGTTAGTTTTCGGCGTTTTCGATGCCCCTGTAGCTCAGTGGATAGAGCAGCGGTTTCCTAAACCGTTGGCCGGGTGTTCGAGTCACCCCAGGGGCATGCTTGGACGTTGTGACGGCTGTCGCGCGTCTCGGATGCACTAACAAGAGCGGACGAAACCTCGATATGAAGAAGCCAAAGGACGCCGAAGTCATTCAGGAACAAGAGGTTACGCCAAAAGAGCCGGCGGACAGGCTGCTGGAGTGGCTCAGTACGAACCAGCGCAATGTCATTGTCACGCTATCGGCCATCGTCATCGTTGCCGTGGGCGTGTGGTTCCTCTTCGAGTATGGCAGCCGCAAGGAGCTCGCGGCGCAGCGGGAACTGGACCAGGCCAGATTTGCTACCCAGTCGGGCAATCTGCCGCTGGCGGCGACCGATCTCTCACGGCTGATTGGGAACTACGCAGGAACTACGGCGGCGAGCGAGGCGGCCATCCTGCTGGCTCAAGTGCGCTTGCTGCAGGAGGAGCCCAGCCTCGCAGTCGAGGAGCTTCGGGCCGCGCTCCCTGAAATCGACCCGCAGTTCGAGGCAGGGGCCTACCACCTTCTCGGAACGGCGCTGGAGAACCTCGGGAACATGCGCGAAGCAGCCGAAGCGTACGAAAACGCGGCCCGGACCTCCTGGTATGGCCTCGTGAGCGCACAGTACCTGAATGATGCCGCACGGGCCTATTGGCTCGCTGGGGACACGACCGCGGCGGTCCGGACGTACCGCCGAGTGTCGGACGAATACGCCGACGCACCAAGTGCCACGGAAGCCGAGGTCCGCCTTGGCGAGCTCCTGGCGGCGGAAGGCGAGTAACACAAGGCCGGCGAGCCCCATCTAGAGGCGCAGAGCACTCGAGCCCGGGCTGGCCCCACGACCACCGGGTGACCATCATGGAATCGCGAAGTTTGTGCGTCAGCAATACGTCGTATAACATATGTTATGTTAACCTACAGTACACACGCGTGTGGAAAACGGCATTGGAGGCACGGTGCTGTCGTGAGCCTAGGTCCCGACGGTCAGCGAGGCGACCGCAGGGCTAGTGACAGTCTTGGGAGCCGCCGAGAATGGCGCGAAAGACGAGCCGGCCCTCGCCGGCGAGTCTCGGGCGGGCTAGGTGCCCGGCACGCGAGGTGTCCGCCGAGACGGTGAGCGTCGCGCCGGAGAGCGTGCGGATTGGCAGGGGCAGCTGGACCGTGTCCACCAGGTTGAGGGCAGCCGCCGTGGCCACGGCTCCGGTTCCACACGCCAGGGTCTCTGCCTCAACGCCACGCTCGTAGGTGCGCATGGACCAGGCCTCACCGATCTGCGACACGAAGTTGACGTTTGCGCCGGCTGTGCCCATAGCGGGATGGGAGCGCAGCGCCCTGCCCCGGTCCATCAGATGAGGCTCCGACAGGTCTTCCACCCGGACGACGAGGTGCGGCACACCCACGGTAGTGAAGTACGCGGAGGCCTCACCGCGCTCGAGACCGATCTTCCGCATGTCCATCAGCGGCGTGGGCGCAGGGAGCTCGATCTCGGCCCACTCTCCCATCTCGTCGCGGCAGCGGGCCTCGGCTTCACCGGAGTCGGTTTGCAGTACCAGACCGTCCCGCGGTGCCATCTGCAACCACGCGGCGAGCCGAACCGCACACAGCGCCGCATTCCCGCACATCGCGGCGTGCGATCCGTCGGCATTGAAGTAGTGGAATCGCACCGCACCCACCCGAGAACCCGGCTCGATCACGACCAGGCCATCGGCGCCGACCCCGGTGCGGCGGCGGCAGAGCGATCGGATACACTCGGGCTCGAGCGTGTCCGGTGGCGTGTTCCTGCCATCCAGCACGACGAAATCGTTGCCTGACCCCGACATCTTGAAGATGACGGTTCCGTCGAGTCGCATCATCGCCGGTCCCTCAACCCGCACACGAGGTGAACCCGCATGCCCTGCGTGATCCGGCACGCTACAGCCTTCCAAACAGCGTCTGCAACCGCAGTCTCCATACCATCAGGACAGCCTCACGGATTATTGCGCCGGACATCTTGCTGTGTCCTTCGGTGCGGTCCGTGAACACGATCGGAATCTCCTTGATCCTGAACCCCTTCCGCTGCGCCCGCAGGCTCATCTCTATCTGGAATGAATAGCCGTTCGAGTGCACGGCGTCCAGATCGATCGCTTCGAGCACGCGACGCCTGAAGCACTTGAATCCACCTGTGGCGTCGCACACGTGTAACCCTGTGACCAGCCGCGCATAGACGTTGGCGCCATAGCTCAACAGTAGTCGGGTCATCGGCCAGTTCACGACGGTCACCTTGCCGTCCAGATAGCGTGAACCAAGCACGAGATCGGCCTCCTCCGCTGCTCGCAGGAAATCGGGGAGGTGCCGCGGGTCGTGTGACCGATCCGCATCCATCTCGAAGATGAACTCGTACGGCCCCCCGAGCGCCCACCGGAATCCTGCTCGATAGGCCGTCCCGAGCCCCTGCTTGCCCGGTCGATGGAGCACGTGCACCCGAGGTTCCTGCCCGGCAAGCTGATCTGCCAGGCGGCCCGTCCCGTCCGGGGAGTTGTCATCGACGACCAGGACCTCGATGCGGGGGTCCTGCGCCAGGACCTCAGGCACGACCGAGGCGATGTTCTGCGCCTCGTTGTAGGTCGGAATGATCACGAGAGCGCGCTCGTCAGGCACGGCGACGCCTTTCGGAAACGATCGGGACCACAATCAGCCCAATGGCCAGCGCCGCGCTGAGCCACGTGATCAGCCTCCCTCGGACATAGGCATCGCTCGTGAACTCGAGCCGCACCTCCGATGATCCCGCTGCGACCGGCACCGTCACGAGCGACACGTCGCCGCGGACGACCTGCCCCTCCCGTCCATCCACCCAGGCGTGCCATCCGGGATAGTAGTTCTCGCTCACGAGAAGGTACGCCGCGTCATTCGGTGCCGGCTCCAGCTGGATCGTCATGCTCCCGGGCTCCCACTCGGTCACCCGCGCGGTGACAGCGAGCGGCTCCGGTATCTGCGTGACCGGCGCCGGCTGAACCCCGGCCTCCGGCGCAAGCAGCACGACGCGATCGGTGGGAAGTGACGCGCGCGGATCGGCGACGTTGGGAATGGCCTCCTCGTCGGGTACCGCGACCGCCGCCTGCACCACCCGCGCGTACGGTACGGGATCTCGGCGGATGAGCAAGTCCGCCACTCCTCCGCTCGCCGTCGGTACGGCAGACAGCAGCGTCTCGAAGTCCCGCTCGAGATCTGAGTATGCCGGGAGCTGACTGCCGAGATCGAGCCCAGTGGGGATCAGCACGTACTGCACGGCGAACAGGTCCCAGAGCCTCCGCCCGGCGAGCAGATACCGCCACTCGTTCTTTCCGCCGAGTAGTTCGTTGAAGTGGTGCAGCTGGTTGCCGTGATGCCCGAGGATCTGGGGGATGCCGAACGCCATCAGCGAGGCACCGGGGTACACGTCTGCTCCCGTGTCGGACAGATCGATGACCCGGTACGGTAGCGGCGCCGCCTGGAGCGTCCGAATGATCTCGTCACCGCCGAACAGGGCGTCAGTCGGCTTCTCCGAGTATGTCCAGAAGCCCCGGGCATTGAGCCACAGGTCACCGCTCACGACGAGCGGTATCGTCAGTGCGAGTGCAGCGGCTGGGACCCTGCCCTTCCGCTGCAACAACGCGATCAGCCCGAGTGCCAACAGGGCGAGCCCACTCGCCATAGCGCCTCGGGCGATGGCCGGCCGGGCTTCTCGCAGCGCCTCCCCGGATCGCAAAGCGCCCTGCGCCCCACCGTGCGCCAAGAAGTCGGCGAGCATCCCGAACGCGCCGAGAAGGGCCAAGACCGCTATCGCTCCGCCGGCGATCAACCACGCTCGTACCCAAGCGGCGGCACGCTCCCGCAGCCAGCGGTCGACGCCGACACCGGCGAGCAAGCCAACGACCAGTGCCACGACGTACAGTGCCATGCCCGGTGCCCTCGTTTGCTTCACGAAGGGCATGACACTCCACCACAGGCGATAGAACGGCGTGGCCCCGCCGAGTGCCACGAGCAGAAACAGCGCCCCGATCCCGAGCAGCCATGCGACGAGGCGCCGACGGTTGCGATCCAACGCCCCGACGATCGCCAACGCCACCGCCGTCAGTCCCAGGTACTCAGAGTGCAGCTTCAACGGGTTCGCACCCCAGTACGTGCGCTCCGGCGTCGTGCCGACAAAGCCGGAGAGGAACAGCTCCGGCACGTGCGACCACGGAACGGCGTACGACACGGATCCCTCGAACCCGTAGTAGCCTTCGGCGCGCGGCGAGTACGGCAGATACTCGAAGAACGGTAGGAGTTGGATCATGCCGATCCCAAAACCGATCACCACGGCGGCGAGCGCGAATCCCAACGACGTGAGCCGCTCTGCGAGCGACCGGTCAGACACCTCCCCGAACGCGAGGTAGAGGGCGAACAGGCCCGCGGCGATGAGCATGTAGTAGGTCAGCTGCGCATGCGGACTCAACAGAGCCAGTCCGACCGCACCGGCCACGATCCCAAACCCCCACACGCGACGGTCCCGCATCGCGACGACGAGCCCGATCAGCGCCACGGGGAGCAACGTCGAGACGAACAGCTTGCCATCGTGTCCGGGTTGCACGTAGGAACCGATGACCCCGGACAGCTGGTAGGCGAACCCTCCCACGACCGCACCGGTCCAGGTGACGCGGAGGAGACGCAACAACAGGTAGACGAAGAAGCCTGCGAGCACGTAGTGAACCACGAAGCCGAGACTCATGGCGAATCCGGTCGGGAGCACCAAGCGCAACAGCGACGTGGGATAGAAGATGTCGCCGTGCATGGCGCCGACGAACGGGAAGCCTCCGAACATCTCGGGATTCCAAAGCGGGATCGCGCCGGTCTCGGACCACTGTTCGGCAAGCCAATGCCGAAACGCATACCCGCTGTGGTACTGATCGCTGAACTGCCCACCCAGAAACGCACCGGTCCACATGGGGAGGGAGAGGAGAAGGATCCACGCGGAGAGAAACAGCGCCGCAATCGCGGTCGGGAAGCGTGGTTCAAACGCCGTCGCTCCGCGATCCTCAAGATTGGCCAACGGTCGTCTCCTTCCGTCCCGTCAGTGCAAGCGCCGCGAGCGCCGCGACGATCTCTGTCGCGGTGAGCAGCAGCCGTGAGCCCACCGTCAGCGTCAGTGCCGCTCCACCCCCGGCGAGTGGGGTGATCAGCGCGAGGTACATCGCCTCCCGGACTCCGACGCCGCCCGGCGCGAACAGCGAGACGAGTCCGACGAGGTAGCCCGCTGCAAAGATACCAATACTCGCCAGCGGCGTGAGTGTGTGTGCCTCGAGCAATCCGGCGGCGAGCAGCCAGAACGCCATGCCGTACGCGATCCATGCGGCGAGATTCGCCCCCCCAGCCACGAACGCGGCGCGCAGGGACAGCGGCTGGATCGCGTCGGTCCGTCCCGCGAGGCGGGCGAGGCGGCCCACCACGCGGCGGTCCGTGACCGCGAGCACGCCGCCCACCGCTAACAGAACGGCAGCGACCAGCGCGAGTGTCGATCCGCCGGCCGGTAGCGTGGCGAGTGCTATCGCCGTCCCGGTTCCCAGCGCCATCGCTTGCATGACGATCGCCGAGCCGGTTGCAGCCCACGGACTCACCCCCTCACGCTGAGCCAGGACCGCGAGGCCGGCGACGCTCCAGATCTTGCCAGGAAGGTACCGCCCGAGGTTCGAGAGGGCCCAAATGCGAAACGCGGCGTGATACGGCAGTCGCTGGCTCCACCCGGCAACGAGTCGCGCCCACGCCGCGACGAGCAGCGCATACGCGCCGAGCACGGCGGCGGCAGCGAGGACGAGAAACCACGGCCGTATCCTGAGCGGGACGTCGAGACCACGGAACTCCTCCCACTGACCCGACAAGGCTTCGATGACGAACCAGGCGACGACGATCGTCAGCGTCCCCTGGATCACCCACACCAGTCCCCGTCTCATGCCGGTTGCCAGTCCATGGCGTTGCGATACAGCGTCTCGAAGTGGCGCGCCACCGCATCCGGCCCAAGGGTGCGGCGCAGCTGGTCACCATGCGCTGCGGCCGCCTCGCGAGTGGCCGGGTCGTCGATCACCGAACGCAAAGCGTCCGCGAACGCCGATATGTCACCGTCAGGGACGATCCGTCCTGCGGGATCAGGGCCAAGCAGATCGACGACACCGCCCCCACCTCGCATCGCGACGACCGGAATACCGAGGAAGTACGCCTCAGCCACGGCGAGCCCGAGCCCCTCCTCCAATCCAGCGAACGCGAAGACGTCGGGATTCCCCATCACATCCGGGAGATCGTCGGGCGAGACGGCTCCGAGAAAGCGCACCAGTTCCTCACACCCTGCCGCGCGTGTGCGAGCCTCGAGTGCGCTCCGCTCGGCACCATCACCGATCACGGTGAGCGGCACCGCCCTGGCACGGTCAGCCAACGCCGCCACCGCGTCGACGATGAGGTGTGTCCGCTTCTGCGGAGAGAGCCGCCCCACCGTGAGGACGCCGTCCCCACCACCTGTCCGCCGCGCGAATCCCTCCACCGCAGCCGGCATGGGCTGCACGACGACGCGATCGCGGGGGACACCGGCCAACTCGGCTGTTCGGTCTGCCAGGTCACTCGAGACGGCGCTCACCACGGCTGCTTTCCCCAGCACCAATCGCGCACCTCTCCGCAGTACCGCGTTGCGCTGCAGCAACCGTACATCCGTTCCGTGCAAGGTCACCACGAGCGGTCGTCCGGCCGCACCCGCCAGGAGCGCCGCGATGCCCCCGGGAATCCACCAGTGGGCATGCACAACGTCGGGGGGGTCTGTGCGACGCAACTCGCGCAGCGCGCGCGCAAGCGCGACGACGAGCCGCACGGCCGTCGCACGGCCGGTCAGCGTCTGCATCGCCTCCACCATCGTCCCCGCATACGCGAGCGTCTCCCGCGCCGCGCCGGCGTACCGGACGCGCCGCACCGTCACGCGGTCGAGTTCGGCGACACCGCCAGCACCACGGTCGGCCGGTGCGATGACCGAGACACGATGTCCTCGCGCGACGAGTGCGGTGGCGAGACGATGCAGGAAGTTGCCGGCGACGTCGCGAGGCCAGCGGGGATAGGCGTGGGTGACGAACGCGACGTGCACCGACGGCTCAGGAGCGGAGCCGCCTGATCTCCCCGACCAACTCCTCGAGCGAGCGCTCGATGGTGCGGAGCTCCTCGCGTGCCCCAGCCAGCATCTCCCCGACGAAGCCGAAGCCGAACAAGGCCACGCCGGTGATGACCAGAACCATCACGAGGTCGAGCAGCGGTCTGAAGCCGATGCCGTATCCGAATCGCAGTACGAGTGCGATCACGCCGACGACGAAGCCCAGCAGAAACAGGACGCCACCTGAAACCCCGAAGAACAGCAGCGGCTTGCGCCCGAAGCGAAGCTGGAACCACACAGACAGCAGATCGACCATTCCGACCGGAATGCGCCCGAGGCCAAACTTGGATCGACCCGCGCGACGCGCGTGCAAGGTGACCGGCCGCTCGGTGACGGAGTAGCCATCTGCCGCGGCGACGACCACCATGAAGCGGTGCCAATCGGGCCGCGGCGGCACGGCCGCCATTACCTCACGCCGGTAGGCTTTCACCGCGTTCAGGTCGCTCACACGGATGCCGAACAACATGCGGCATAGCCGATTGTACACCCCGGACACGAACGCCTTCTGATACTCCCCCTGCTTCGTTCCGGTCACGATGTCCGCCTCCCCAGCCCGGATAGGCTCGACGAGCCGTGGAATCTCGGCTGGGGCGAACTGGAGATCTGCCGGATAGAACACGAAGATGTCTCCGCGCGCGACCTCGCCACCGGTTCGCAGCGCGTCGGCAATACCTCGGCGCGTGCGGTGGCTGACCACCCGCAGGAATGCGTGCTCCGTGCGCAGCCGCGCGAGCACCGGCACGGTCTCGTCGCGGCTCCCGTCGTCGATCACGACGACTTCACACGTGTACGGAAGATCTCGGAGGGCGTCGGCGCATTCGCGCACGAAGTCCGGCAGGTTGTCGGCTTCGTCGAGCGCGGGAACGAGTACGCTGACGTCGACAGCCCCGCCGTTCGCCAGGCTCATACGCGCTTGCGCATACGTGCAGGGAGGATACCCAGCTGTTCACGGTACTTTGCGACGGTGCGTCGGGCGATCTGGACCCCACGCCGCTTGAGTGCCGTGACGATAGCCGCGTCCGTCAGCGGCTTCTTCGGATCTTCGTCATCCACGAGCTTGCTGATCTGCGCCTTCACGGCCCGCGAGCTCGCGTCCTCACCCGTCGTCGTACTCACGCTGCTGGAGAAGAAGTACTTCAGCGGATACACCCCGCGCGGCGTCTGGACGTACTTTCGGCTCGTGACTCGGCTGACCGTCGACTCGTGGAGATCGAGCACTTCCGCGACCTCCCGCAGCGTCAGCGGCCGCAAGTACTCCACACCCTTCTCGAAGAACTCGCGCTGCCGGTCGACGATGAAGTACATCACGCGCAGCATGGTCTGCCGTCGCTGCTCGATGGCCTGGATCAGCCATGTCGCTGAGTTCAGCTTCTGCGTGATGAAGTCGCGGTTCTCACCCTGGAACTGCGACTTGTCGCCCGCCATGTCACGGTAGAGCCGGCTGATCCTGAGCCGCGGCATCCCTCCGTCATTGAGGAAGACCCGATACTCCTCGTCGATCTTCTCGACCACCAGGTCCGGGACCACGTACTCGTCGCCCCGGCCGGCGTACCGCAGGCCGGGCTTCGGATCAAATCGGGCCAGCTCGTCCGCTGCCTGCTGGACATCCTGGGGTGACAGACCGTACCGCTTCGCCAGCTCGGTCCACCGGTGCCCGATGAGATCATCGAACGCCTCGGTGACGAAGCGGTAGGTGAGTGATTCCTCCTCGCCAGCGTCCTCTATCTGCCGGAGCAGACATTCGCGGAGATCGCGCGCGCAGATCCCTGGCGGGTCGAGCTGCTGCACCACGGCGAGCATTCGCTCGACCTCAGCAAGCGTGAAGGGTTCGCCAAGCGGATGGGCGGACGGGTCAAACCGCTTGCGCCCTTCGGCGAGCGTCCGGAGCTCATCTTCCCGGCGGCCGTTTGCACCCTCCAGAATCTGCTCCAGCGATGCGCGCAGGTAACCGTCGTCGCCGATGTTCCCGATGAACTCCTCGCTCAGAAAGCGCTCTCGCGGGCTCACGTCGAGCAGCTGGAGCTGGTCGCGGAGGTAGTCGTCGAGATCCGCGGCGTCCACCGCTACCGGCTGGTAGTACTCCCGCTCTTCGTACTCGGGCCGGCGGCCACCCACGGAGAAGCCATCCAGCAGGATGTCCTCCCAATCGACTTCCTGTTCCTCCTCCTTCTTCTCGGGCTCCTGCTTCTCGATCTCGTTGTCGTCGCTCTCCTCGAGCTCGAGGAACGGATTGCTCTCGAACTCGGTCTTGAGGTGCTGCTGGAGATCGAGCAGCGGCATGTACAACAGATCCATCGCCTGGTACAGGCGCGGATTCATCCGCAGCTCTTGCTTCAGAACCTGGGATTGCTGCAGCGAGGCCTTCATGCCGCCGCCCCCAGCCGCTCTCGCAGCCGTTGCGTCAGGGTGGGTCCGAGATACAAATCCGCCACCTGGTCGTTGAACACCAGCTCGCGAACGGTCCCGGCGACCTGCACTCTACCCTCGAACATGATATAGGCGCGATCCACGATATCGAGAGTCTGCTCCACGTTGTGATCGGTGATCAGGACGCCGATACCGCGCCTCCGCAGGCCGGCGACGATGGTCTGAATGTCGCTCACGGCGATCGGATCGACACCCGTAAAGGGCTCGTCCAGCAGGAGGAATTTCGGATCGGTCACCAGTGCCCGAGTAATCTCGAGCCGGCGGCGCTCCCCGCCCGACAGCTTGTATGCCTTCGCATCGCGCAGGTGCGCGATCGACAGGTCGTTGAGCAGCGACTCGAGGCGGTCATCCCGCTCGGCGCGCGACAATGGCAGCGTCTCGAGGATCGCCAGCACGTTCTCCTCCACGGTGAGCTTGCGGAAGATGGACGGCTCCTGCGCAAGGTAGCCAATACCCATCCGTGCACGGCGATACATGGGCAGAATCGAGATCTCCTGCTGATCAAGGGCGATCCGACCGGCCTCCGGTCGGACCAGACCGACGATCATGTAGAATGTCGTCGTCTTCCCAGCCCCGTTTGGGCCGAGCAATCCCACGATCTCCCCCTCACGGACCTCGAGGCTGACGTCGTTCACGACGCGCCGACGGCGATACGACTTGACCAATCCTTGCGCCTTCAGAGTGGACCCGCCCTCCACCACGCGCTCCACCGGAGCCTCCGCCGCCCGCAGGGCCTCGAGCGCCGACTCGAGCAACTCGCCACGGACCTGCGGTATGACGTCCACCACGCCGGCCCTCACCGTCTCCGTCAGAGCCACGTCGGCTCCATCTCCACCGTCGTCTGCCGACGGCGCGACGATGTTGGCACCGACGAGCCTCGGCAGCACGGACGCCCGCAGATAGCGGCGCACCTCATCGACCGACAGCGTGCCGCGTTGGAGTCCGGTCTCACCGAACTCCCGGCGTTGCAGTTCCAGGAAGTCCTCCCGATAGGCGACCGCGAGACCATCGAAGTCCGCCCGTCCCGAGGCGTCGGCTACCTTGAGCAGTGCAGCCACGGCCAGAGGCAGCGAGGTGTCACCACCCGATCGGATCGACTCAAGCGGCGCGATCATGGTTCCGTGGTCCTTCGTGGCTCAAGGAACAGGCCGTCCGCCTCGTCGAGGACGTTCACTCGATCCAGCGTCTCCCCCTTGAAGAAAGCCACAATACGCCGTCCCCGGGAGTAGTTGATCGCCGGTCGCTCCTCCGTGTCCAAGCCCGCGTAGATGTGGTACAGCGCCCGCGCATTGCCGGTGGCTTCCAGTCGCTGGAGTCCCCGACGTCCCGTCTCAACCTCCCCGAACTGTGCGACCACCGTGTCGCCCTCGATCCAATCGGCTGGGCGGACGGAGTCGGCTTCGGTCGTGGCCCGCGCCGCTCCGAATGCGCGCACCTGCTCGAGGATCTGATCGGGCGCGTCAATCGCCAGGGAGTCGGCTTCTATCGTCTGCTCGGCGGACTCGGCCACGGAGCGGGTCGATTCTCCCCACACGCCACCGGACTGAATCCGGTCGTCCGTGATCGTGAACTCGATCGTGTCTCCGAGCGCTCTCCACTCCGCGCTGACCGCCTCCGCATCTTGGTCCGCCTGGACCCAGGTCAGATCGCCGTTGGACAACCGGAAGGCAATGTGCCGGCCCCGGATCACGTAACCCGTGGAATCCGTGCCTCGTGCCTCAGCTCGGCCGATCAGGTCGCCGAACCCGCCGTCGAAGTCGAGCGCCGCGCTGTCGGCCTGGGCGCTGAAGTCCGTGCGGTCGATGGTGACCTCACCGCCAGCCCATGCCCGCCCCTCACCCTTCAACCGGACACGGTCCCCACGGATGAGATACGGATCCTCCTGGTCGGCATTCGCGGGCCGGTACTCCACCGTGGGGCGCCGAGTGGCGAACAGCTCGGTCGTATCTCGCACGCCCGGCGCCTCCCGGAAGTAGGTGAGATTCGGACCAATCAGCACCGAACGCGATTTCTGGTCTTCGAGGCGGACGTCACCGTACGCCTCCAGCCGCTCGGATGCCGGATAGTACTGGGCTTCCCTGGCCTCGAGCTGAGCCGTCGAATCCCGAAACCGAACCTGCCCCACGAAGTCGAGGCGATTGAGATCCTGGTACCAGGCCACGCTATCGGCGTCGATGGTCGTCGTTTGCCCGATGCAGACGATCCGAACCCCCCCGCTCACGAACTGGTGATACATGCCTCGGCCAACGGCGACGGATCGCCCCTGCCCGCCCGACCGCGCGAGCATCGGTGTGCACGTGCGCGAGATCTGCGCCGTGGCGCCCGTCGCGAGGCACGGCGCGAAGGCGAGCACTGCGAGCAGGGGACGCGCCCAACGCATCGGCTCACCCGCCCCTGACTCCCGCCCGACCCTCGGCTGGCCGATCGGTGGTGACGTCGGTGAACTCGGGATCAGCTCGAAAGCCATCCCCTTCGAGGTGGTCGCCCGCCGCCCCGTCGTATACGAACGCCTCCGGACCCGTGATCTCCCCCGACGCGCGAACGAACCGCAGCACCTCGGTGGTCAGCCTGCTGCCTTCCGGCGTGACTGCGACCACGTTTCCCCGTGCCTCCATGTCTTCGGTACGGTACTCGTACGTTCCCTCGTCTGCGGTCACCGTGGACTGCAGCTCTCCGTTGGGCCGGAAGAACTCGACGTGGAGACCGACCAACTCCGCGAGTTGCGACGCTTGGTAGTTGTATACCGTGTCGGCGCGTACGCGAATGCGCCGGATGCCGTCGATCGAGAGGTCCATCGTCATCTCCCACAGCACCTGGTCCGCAGTGTCACGGACCGACTCGGCCGTCGGAGGTGGCTGCCCGCGATCACAGCCGACCGTTCCCGACGCCAATCCGGCGGCACACGTCAGCAGGAGCCAACTACGCATTGCGCTCGAACTCCGCTGATACTCCGTCCCGTTCGCTCAGGTACTCCTGCACTGCACGATCCCACTCACCACGCGCCTTCAGCAGGGTCTCGCACACTTCCCGGACGGCTCCCCGCCCGCCCTCTGCCTGCGTCACATATGCCGCCGCCGCTTGCACCTCGGGCACGGCGTTCGCTACCGCGACCGGGAGCGCCACCCGCTGCAGGACCGGCAGATCGGGCAGATCGTCACCCACGAACGCCGCCTCGCCCATCGAGAGCCCCCGTGCCGCCAGAAGCTGGTCGAAGGCCTCGAGCTTCCTTGCCGCATCGTCCTGCACCACGGCCGAGATGGGCAACTCGCGAGCGCGCACGTCCGTTGCCGGCGAGACCCGACCGCTCACGATGACCGCGTCGATGTCCACTGCCCGCAAGAGCCAGAGTCCGACGTTGTCCTGGATGTCGAATCGCTTGAGCTCCACGGTCTCGTCTCCCACCCGGCCGACATAGACCCCCGCATCGGTCATCACGCCGTCGACGTCGAAGCCGACCAGGCGGATCGCGCGCGCGATCACCGGGTCGACCATGCCGGGACTCCCTGTTCGCGGCTCGCATGCCACACCGCGACGGTTCGCTCCAACAGTCCATCGAGCTCGGCCAGCGGCCAGATGCTCTCTGCATCACTCAGCGAGGCCGCAGGATCCACGTGCGTCTCGATGAACCATCCATCGGCACCGGCCGCGGCTGCAGCGCGCGCGAGCGCCGGTACGTGCTCCCGTGCGCCGGCACTGCTCCCCATCTCGCCCAAGCCAGGCCGCTGCACTGCGTGTGTCGCGTCGAACAACACCGGTGTGCCGCAAACCCGACGGAGCTGGCGAAAGCTCCGCATGTCGACGACGAGATCGCCGTACCCGAAGAACGTGCCACGCTCGGTGACCGCGATGCTGTGCGACTCGTCACTGCGGACCTTCTCGACTGCCCCTGCCATCTCCTGCGGCGCCATCCACTGTCCCTTTTTGATATTCACCGGTCGCCCCGACCTTCCCGCTGCGACGAGCAGATCTGTCTGGCGGCAGAGGAATGCCGGGATCTGCAGGGCGTCTACCGCCTCGGCGACGGGGCCTATCTGCCAGACCTCGTGAATGTCCGTCAGCACCGGGAGCCCACTGGCACGCCGCACAGCCGCCAGCGCAGTGAGGCCTTCCTCCAGACCTGGTCCCCTGGGCGCGTCCCGCCGCGATCGATTCGCCTTGTCAAAGCTCCCCTTGAACACGACGCGCAAAGCCAACCGCTCACCGAGCTGGGCCAACCCCTCGGCGACGCGCAGGTTCACGTCCGGGCGATCGAGCACGCAGGGACCGGCGATCAGAACCGGTGCCGACCAGAATGTGCTCATCGACTGCTCGCGCGACTCTCGACGAGGCCATCCTCAGACGCTCGCAAACGGGTCCTCTCCCGAGCGGCCGCGAGGAAGCTGGCGAACAACGGATGGGGAGCCATCGGCCGGGACTTGAGCTCCGGATGGAACTGACAGCCAATGAACCACGGATGCTCGGGCAACTCGATCAGTTCGACGAGGAAGCCGTCGGGTGACAGCCCGGTGCAGCGCATTCCGTGCTCCGCCAGGATGTCGCGATACGCGTTATTGACCTCGTAGCGGTGCCGGTGCCGCTCACTCACCTCGTCGCGGCCATAGATGGCTCCGGCGCGCGAGCCCGGACGGAGGCGGCACGGATAGGCGCCGAGCCGCATTGTACCGCCCATATCCTTGACCCCCCGCTGGGACTCCATCAGGGCGATCACGGGATTCTCACACTCGGCGGCGAACTCCGAGGAGTTGGTCTCGGGCAACAAGCAGACGTTGCGTGCGAACTCGATGATGGCGACTTGGAGTCCCAGGCAGATGCCGAAGAAGGGCATGCCGTGCTCGCGGGACCATCGCACCGCCTCGACCATCCCCTCGATACCGCGCTCTCCGAAGCCCCCTGGCACCAGGAGAGCATCATGGCCGGCCAGCAGCCGTCCTGCGGTCTCCTGGTCGGTGAAGCGATCGCTCGAAATCCAGTTCAGCTCGACCGCGATGTCGTTCGCGATCCCCCCATGAACGAGCGACTCGCGGATCGACGTGTAGGCATCGGTCAACTCCGTGTACTTGCCGACGACGGCGACCCGCACCCGCTCCGTTGCGTCGAGCGCGGTCCGCACCATCTCGCGCCAGGGGCGCAGGTCCGGCTCCTTCACATCGAGATGCATGCGCTCGCAGACCAATCGATCGAACCCCTGTTCCTGGAAGCGGAGCGGTACCTCGTAGATAGAGCGGGCATCGGAGCTCTCGATCACACAGTTGTGGTCGACGTTGCAGAACAGCGCGATCTTCCGCTTGATCTCGTCGGACAGCGGTCGATCCGCCCGACACACCAGGATGTCCGGCTGGATCCCGATCTCCATGAGCTCCCGCACCGAATGCTGGGTCGGCTTCGTCTTCAGTTCGCCGCTGGCGGCGATGTACGGCACGAGGGTCAGGTGGATGAACAGCGCGTTCTCCCGCCCGACCTCCTGGCGGAACTGCCTGATCGCCTCCAGAAACGGGAGCGATTCAATATCACCGACCGTCCCCCCGATCTCCGTGATCACAACGTCGTGGTCCGGCGAGAGGCGCTTGATGGCCGACTTGATCTCGTCGGTGATGTGGGGAATCACCTGTACCGTGCCACCCAAGAACTCGCCGCGACGCTCCTTCGTGATGACGGACAGGTAGATCCGACCAGTGGTCACGTTGTTGACCTGCGAGAGAGACCGTTCGATGAACCGCTCGTAGTGGCCGAGATCGAGGTCGGTCTCCGCCCCGTCGTCCGTGACGTACACTTCGCCGTGCTGATAGGGCGACATCGTGCCCGGATCCACGTTGATGTACGGATCGAACTTCTGGATCGTGACCTTGAGTCCGCGCTCGACGAGAAGCCGTCCCAACGAGGCGGCAGCAATGCCCTTGCCGAGAGAGGAGACCACACCGCCGGTCACGAAGATGTACTTGGTGCTCATCGACCCACCCTCACGCTCTGACTGTCCAGGTACCGGTCTGCCCGTGCGAGATCCCCCGGCGTATCGACCGCCGGCGGCAACGGGCCTTCGATCCGTGCGACACCGATGCTCATGCCGAGAGCTAGCGGCCGAAGCTGCTCCAACGCATGCGCACGCTCCTCAGGCACCGGCCTGGCAGCAACCCAGCGCTCCAACGCCCGGCGCGTGTACGCGTAGATCCCCACGTGCTCCAGCACGCCGACCGCACAGCCCCACGCGGCGGATGCCGGGAGAATCCGGGAAAACCGGAGTGCCCTTCCCGTTCCATCCACGACGACCTTCACGCGGTCGGGGTTCGCCGCCGCGACGGGAGTGAGGGCACCGCCTGCCGTCCCCACCGCTCGCCCTCGCTCGATCTCGGCGAGGGCGCCGGCCGCCCCGTCGAGCGGAAAGAACGGCTCGTCTCCCTGCACATTCAACACGACATCGGCCCACGCGTACTCGGCACGCGCAGCCACTTCCGCGACTCGCTCCGTGCCCGAGTCGTGTTGGGCGCTCGTAAGCGAGGTGGCGACGGGGAGATCCGCGACGGTATCGAGCACTTCCGGTCGGTCCGATGCCACCACGACCCGGTCAGCCAGACCCGACTCGGCGGCGCGGCGCGCAACGTGGCGGATGAGTGGCTCCCCGGAGAGGAGGCGAAGCGGCTTTCGGGGAAGTCGGGCTGAGTCCAGCCGGGCCGGAATGACGCAGAGAATCGGCACGGCCAAAAGTAATACGGCCGAGGGCAAAGTGTCAAAAGTCGTGCCAGCAAGCTGGCGGTTCGTAAGTTGTGGCAGGGCAATTAGAAAGGGGCACGAGCCCCGACTCAGCCCCGCGGATGATAGTTCCTGTGCACCGAGCGCAGATACTCCCGGTCAACGTGCGTGTAGAGTTGCGTGGTGCTGAGATCTGCGTGGCCCAGCATTTCCTGCACCGCGCGCAGGTCGGCACCGCCCTCCAGAAGATGCGTGGCGAAGGTGTGGCGCAAGGTGTGGGGCGTGACACGCTTGGTGATGCCGGCACGATCGGCGCAATGCTTCACGATGGTCCACACCCCAACCCTGGACAAGGGTTGCCCTCGTGCGTTGAGGAAGAGCTTCCCGGCGCTCCGTCCCCGCTCCAGCTGTGGTCGGAGCTCCCGAGCGTAAATGGCAATAGCACCGAGCGCACGGCGGCCGACGGGGACCAGGCGCTCCTTTGCCCCTTTCCCCAGGACGCGTACCAGACCCTCGTCGTGCCACACGTCCCCCGGCACGAGACTGACGAGTTCCGATACGCGGACGCCTGCACCGTAGAGGACCTCGAGCAACGCGCGGTCCCGCCACGCGAGTGGGCTCTCGACGCGCGGAGCCTCGAGCAGTTCCTCGACCTCGCGATGGGTCAGCACCTCGGGAAGCCGCCGCCACGTCTTGGGGAGATCGAGCCGTCCACTAGGATCCCGCTTGGCGTGGCCCTCGGCCACCAGGAACCGGTAATACGTCCTGAGAGACGAGATCTGCCGACGAATACTGGTCGGGGCCAACCCCAGATCCTTCAAGTGGTAGACGAAATCGCGGGTCAATTCGGCGGAGACCGACGTGGGCAGCCGCGTGCCCCGCGAGCACGCATAGGCGGCCAATCGCAGCACGTCTCGCCCGTACGCTGCCACCGTATGCGGACTACTTCCCGACTCGACGGCGAGAAAGTCCCGGAACCCCTCGAGCCACCAGTCACGGGCGAGATCGTCAGGAAGGGGATCCACCACGGCGGTCCGTGCTCGGGCCTATCGCCCCTTGCCGGGCGAGTTCCGTCCCTGAGAGTGCCGGTGTCGGCGCCACAGGAGAACCACGACCGCGATGGCGATGAGTCCGACAGCCAGCACTGCCCAGTTCAGCTGCGAAACGAGGCGGACCACGTCTTCGATCTGCCCCGCGGCAGAGGCCACCAGCACCGTGAGGCTGCCGTACCAGATGGCGGAAGCCGCCGCCAGCGGTATGATGGTCCTCGGCGCGCTCAGGTTGGCGATGCCAGCAAATGGCGGCACCACCGCACGCGCAGCCGGAATGAAGCGGCTGAAAAAGATGCCCCAGGACCCGTACCCCTCGTACAGACGCTCAATGGTCTCAAGATGTCGGGGGCGGAGGAGACGTCGGCCGAGACGGCCCGTGAAGAACGAGCGGCCAAGCGTACGGCCCGCCACGTAGACTGCCGTTGCAGACGTCACATTGGCGACCCAGGTGACCACGAACACCATGGTCGCCAGGACCGTGCCGTGCCCGGAGAGGAAGGCGCCGAGCCCGACGGCGACATCGGCCGGGACGGGTGGAAAGACATTCTCGACGGCTGCGAGCCCCCCCACCGCGGCGTACACGGCCCAACCGGGCAGTGTGAGTAGCCGGTCCAGGACGGTGTCAAACAGTTCACGCACCTCCCAACGACGCCACCGCGAAGACCTGCACCCCCTCGCCGCGACCGACCGCATCCATCTTTTCGTTTGTCTTGGCTTTGACCGACACGGCGCTTATCGGCACACCGAGCGCCGCCGCGAGGCGTTGCCGCATGGCGTCGACGTAGGGACGGAGCTTCGGGTATTCCAGCAGCACCGTGATATCCACGTTGACGATCGAATAGCTCGCGGCCGCGAGGCGCCGTCTGACGTCGTGCAGCAGCTTTAGGGAGTCCGCTCCACGCCAGCGGTCGTCGGTATCTGGAAAGTGGGTGCCGATGTCGCCCATCGCTGCTGCGCCCAGCAACGCATCGATCACCGCGTGACAGACCGCGTCGCCGTCCGAGTGCCCCTTCAAGCCCCGGGGATGGTCGATCTCCACGCCCCCGAGCACCAGCGGCCGGCCCTCCACGAAGACGTGCGAATCGTAGCCGATTCCGAACCGCTGGCGCATGCCGTCAGGAACGGATGATCCGCAATGCGAGCAGTGCCGCGTTCTTGGCGTTGCCGATCCCGACGGTGCCAACCGGGCAACCGGGCGGAAGCTGCGCGATCGCGTAGAGGGCATCGACCCCACGCAGGGGGCCGACGTCGAGCGGCAGTCCGATGACCGGCAAGTCGGTCAGCGCCGCGACGGCACCCGGCAGCGCGGCGGCGAGGCCGGCGCCCGCTATCACGACCTTGTAGCCCTGCTCTTTGGCTCCCCGGGCCAGTTCGGCAGTACGATCCGGATTCCGATGAGCGGAGGAGACGACGAAGTCGTATCCGATGCCGGCCTCATCCAGCACAGCGAACGCGCCGGTCACGCGATCGCGATCACTCTCCGAGCCGACGAGAATCAGGACTTCCTTGGATGCCATGGGGCTCTCCCGCGTGTCTCAATGAACGGCAGCCTACCCCGGGGTCACGTGCTGTATCGCAAAACCCGCTCCGTGAAGCCTCGGTCCGCACCCTCCGGTACGGCCGCGATCGCGCGCTCAGTCCGGGTACCGTCGCAGGGCCAGCGTAACGTTGTGCCCTCCGAATCCGAAGGAGTTCGTAAGCGCCACGTCGACATCGCGTGCGACGCTTCGTGTCGGTGCGTAGTCGAGATCGCACGCCGGATCCGGATCAGCGAGATTGATCGTCGGCGGGATCAGACCGTGCTCCATGACGAGGAGCGTGATGGACGCTTCGAGTGCTCCTGCCGCGCCGAGCAAGTGGCCAGTCATCGACTTGGTGGAACCGACGATCAACTGATACGCATGCTCTCCGAAGACGTCCTTCACGGCCTTCGTCTCGGCGATATCGCCGTGGGGGGTGGCCGTGCCGTGGGCATTGATGTAGCCCACCGATGTCGGTTCGATACTGGCGCCGCGCATGCACTCCAGCATGGCCCGTTTCGCTCCCTCGCCCCCGGGTGCCGGCTGCGTCATGTGGTGCGCGTCGGCACTCATGCCGTAGCCGATGACCTCACCATAGATGCGTACGCCGCGGTCCAGCGCATGCTCGAGTGTCTCGAGAACGAGCACGCCGGCCCCATCTCCCATGACGAAGCCGTCCCGCCCTCGATCGAACGGACGGGACGCGTGCTCGGGATCGTCGTTGCGCGTCGAGAGGGCCTTCATGTTCGCGAAACCCGCAATCGCCAGCGGAGTGATCGCCGCTTCCGCACCCCCGGTGACCATGACGTCCGCCTCGCCCGTTTGCACCAAGCGGAATGCTTCACCGAGCGCATGCGCAGAGGACGCGCACGCGGAGACGGTGCAGTAGTTGGGGCCTCGCGCATTCCACCGGATCGAGACCAACCCCGAGGCGATGTCCGGTATGAACATCGGGACAAAGAAGGGTGAGACCCGGCCAGGCCCGCGCTCGAGGTACAGCTTGCACTGGTCCTCGAAGGTCGAGATACCGCCGATCCCGCTGCCGATGATGACGCCGGTGCGCTCCGGATGCGGAAACGACTCCGGGTAGCCCGCATCCGCGATCGCCATCGACGCAGCGGCGAGTGCGTAGTGGGCGTACCGGTCTGCGCGCTTCACCTCCTTCCGATCCATGTACTCCAGTGGATCGAAGCCTTTCACTTGGCAGGCGAAGCGAACGTCGAGCGCCGAGGGATCGAACCGATCGATCGGTCCGGCGCCGGAAACTCCGTCAACGAGATTGCTCCAGGTCTCGGACGTCGTCAGCCCCAGAGGCGACACGAGCCCGAGACCTGTCACGACGACGCGGCGCTTCAAGCGGTCAGTCCCCCATCTTCTCGTGCAGGTACTTCAGCGCATCACCGACGGTGCGGAGCTTCTCAGCCTCCTCGTCGGGGATGTCGATGTCGAACTCCTTCTCAAAGGCCATGACCAGCTCAACAGTGTCCAAGCTGTCGGCGCCGAGATCCTCCATGAAGCTCGCCGTCGCGGTGAGTTTGTCGCGCTCGACCCCGAGCTCCTCGACGATGATGTCTTTGACCTTTTCTTCCAGCTGATTCATGTCGGGCATCGTGTGTCCCTCGTGCGTAGGAACGGTGAATTACATGACCATGCCGCCATCGACCACGATCACTTGGCCCGTAATGTAGTCGGCGAGGTCGGAAGCAAGGAAGAGCGCGGCCTTGGCCACATCCTCGGGGGAGCCCAGTCGGGCCAAGGGGATCTGCCGCATGAGCTCCTCCCGGACGGTGTCCGAGAGCGCTTTCGTCATTTCGGTGTCGATGAAGCCAGGGGCGATGGCGTTCACGAGGACGTTACGCGATGCCAGTTCGCGCGCCATGGTCTTCGTGAAGCCGATCACGCCGGCTTTCGAGGCCGAGTAGTTGGCCTGGCCGGCATTGCCGCGGATCCCCACCACACTGGCGATGTTGATGATCCGCCCCCAGCGGCGCTTCATCATGCCGCGAGAGAGCAGCTTCGTGGCGTTGAAGGTACCCTTGAGATTGACCCGCAGCACCAAGTCCCAGTCGTCTTCGGTCATCCGCATGAGCAAGCCGTCGCGCGTGATGCCCGCATTGTTCACCAGGATATCGATCGGTCCGACGTCGTCCTCGATGGCGATCACCGCCGCCTCCAGGGAGGCTGCGTCGGCGACGTCGCTTTCGATTCCCAGGGCGCGTCCGCCTCCCGTCAGTCTCGCGGCGGCGTCGGATGCACCCTGCAGATCGCCGACGACCACGTGGGCACCGGCCCCGTACAGGCGCTCCGCGATGGCGTACCCGATGCCGCGGGCGCCGCCGGTGACCAAGACGACCTTACCGGAGAGATCGATCGTCATCCGTGTTGCTCCAAGAAACTGGTGAGCTGCTCGACCGTCCCCAGCGAGACGGCGGTGGTTTGCTTCGCGATCCTTCGCAACAGTCCGCTCAGCACACTCCCCGGGCCGACTTCCACGAACGTGGTGCCCGGCGCAGCGTCGGCCGCTGCGCGTTGCATCGACTCCACCCAGCGGACCGGTGCGGTCAACTGTGCACCCAACTGCTGCTTCGCTGCGGCCGCATCGTCGATCGGCTTCGCAGTGGCGTTGGCGATGACCGGGAATGCCGGATCACCGAACCTGACCGTGGCCAACTCCTGCTCGAGCCCGCGTGCCGCAGGTTCCATGAGCGGTGAATGGAACGCGCCGCTCACGTTGAGCGGCACGACCCGTTTCGCGCCAGCCTCGCGCAGGAGTTGCCCCGCTCGCTCGATCGCCGCCGGGTCACCGGAAATGACCGTCTGGTCCGGCGCGTTGAGGTTCGCCGCGACCGCCACGAGCCCATCCTGCGACGCCTCTGCGCACAACGTGACGACCCGCTCGGATTCGAGGCCGATTACGGCCGCCATCGTGCCCCGTCGCTGTTGACCGGCGTCCAGCATGAGCTCGCCGCGCCGGCGCACGAGCTGCACGGCATCGGCAAGGCCGAGCGCGCCAGCCGCCGCGTACGCCGAGTACTCGCCCAGTGAGTGCCCGGCACCAGCCACCGGCTCCAGCGCATCGCGGGCCACCGCGTAGGCAGCGAGGGAGTGCACGAGGATCGCCGGCTGCGCATTGTGCGTCAGCGTCAGCTCCTCGTCGGGACCTTCCCACATGAGCCGGGAAAGGGATACTCTGAGAGCGTCATCGGCAGCGGCAAAGACGTCACGTGCGGCCGGGAATGTCGCCGCGAGATCCTTGCCCATCCCAACCTTCTGCGCGCCCTGCCCCGGGCACAGCAGGACCGCCGCTACCACCGCAGAGCCACGCTCGCCCAGGTGAACCCGCCTCCGAACGCGACCAGCAGAACGATATCCCCACTGCGGACGCGTCCACTCCTCACGCACTCGTCCAGCGCGATCGGGATCGAGGCGGCCGACGTGTTGCCGTAGCGATCGACGTTCACGTAGACCTTGTCCATCGGAATACCGGCATGCTTGGCGGTCGCCTCGATGATCCGGATGTTGGCCTGGTGCGGGATGAGGAGATCGATCTCCTCGCCGGCAAGGCCTGCGCGCTGCAGCGCCTGATCGCACGCGTCCGCCATTGAGAGCACCGCCGACTTGAATACCTCACGGCCGGCCATCTTGATGAAGAACCCACCGCGCTCGATCACCTCCTGGCTCGGCGGCTCGCTCGCACCGAAGCCCGACCGGAACAGCAGATGGGCGAGTCGCCCATCGGTCTTGAGGTAGCTGGAGAGGATGCCGCTGCCATCGGACGCGGGCTGCACCAGCGTCGCACCCGCACCATCGCCGAACAGTATGCACGTGGTGCGGTCCGTATAATCGGTGACCCGGGACAAGCGCTCGACCCCAACAACGAGGATGTTCCGCGCTTGCTGTGAGGCGATCATCGCCTCAGCCACCGCGAGGCTGTAGAGAAAACCGCTGCACGCGGCGGAAACATCATATGCCGCCGCATTGGTCGCTCCCAGCAACGCCTGGAGATCGCAGGCTTGGGACGGGAGCAAGCGGTCGGCGGTCGCCGTTCCCACCACGATCATATCGACATCCTCGACCGAGCAGCCTGCGCCCTCGAGCGCCGCGTCGCAGGCGTGCCGAGCCATGTACGCACCCGTCTCGTGGGGCTCGGCGATTCGCCGCTCCCGTATACCCGAGCGCTCTCGGATCCATTCGTCCGATGTCTCGACGATCCGTTCCAGCTCGGCGTTGGTGAGAATGCGCTCCGGAGCGTACCGGCCGGTTCCGATCAGCCGTGCGAAGGGACGTTTCACGCGACGACCTCGTCTCCCGCCAACTCGGCGGCGATGTGCTGGTTCAGCCGACTCTGGACCGACTGGATCGCGACACCGATGGCGTTCTTGATTGCCCGCGGTGGCGAGCTACCATGGCAAATGATGGCGACACCGCGGACACCGAGCAGCGGTGCCCCGCCGTACTCCGAGTAGTCGAGGATCTTGAAGATGCGGCGCATGCCGGGCCCCTGGAGAAGCTCCGGCTCCACTTCCCGCTCCAGCAAGTCCCGGAACAGATGGGCAACCGTCTCGTAGAACTTGAGCACGACGTTGCCGACGAACCCATCGCAGACGACCACGTCGCAGGAGCCACTGAGGATGTCGCGACCCTCGACGTTTCCGACGTATCTGATGCCAGTTTCGGCCTTGAGCAGCTCATGCGTCGCCCGGACGGCCTCGTTGCCCTTTTCGTCCTCGACGCCGATGTTCAGCAGACCGACGCCTGGATCCGGGCGGCCAAGCACGTCCCGCGCATAGACTGCGCCGATGTGCGCGAAGCCACGAAGTTCTCGAGCAGAGCAGTCCACGTTGGCGCCGGCGTCGAGCACGAGCGTCGGCGTTGCCCTCGTTGGGAACAGGGCGCCGATCGCCGGGCGATCTACCCCCTGATGCAGTCCAAGCAGTAGCGTGCTCGCTGCCATGACCGCCCCCGTATTGCCCGCCGAAATGAACGCATCCGATTCTCCAGACCTCTGCAGCTCGATTCCGACGCGCACCGACGAGTGCCGCTTCGAGCGAACGGCCTGTAGCGGCTTCTCCCCCATCGCAATCGCGTCTGCCGCGTGCACGATCGAGATCCGCCCCGACGGCACATCGTGCTGGGCGAGCTCCGCCTCGATCTCGGCCTGTCGACCGACGAGCTGAATCTCGAACGTGGGCGGGTACGCGCCAAGCGCGTCGACGGCGCCCGAAACCGGCGCCGTCGGTGCGAGATCTCCGCCCATCGCGTCGAGCGCGATCCGGATCACGCCTATTCTTCCTCGACCTCGATCCGCTGTGTCCCGCCGTAGTAACCGCACGTGCTGCACACGTGATGGGGCCGGCGCGGGTCACCGCACCGGGGACACGGCTGCAAGGCGGGCACAGGGGCCTTGTGGTGCGTGCGGCGTTTGCGCTTTCGCGCCTTCGACGTTCGTCGCTTCGGTACGGCCATACTGAGCTCTACCTCTCGTCCTCGGACTCACGCTCCTGGAGCGCCCGGAGCGCCGCCCATCGCGGGTCCGGCACGGGCCTGCAGTCGCATGGTCCCTCGTTCAGATCACTGCCACATTGCGCGCAAAGCCCCCGGCAGTCCTCGCGGCACAGTGCGAACGCCGGCGCGGCCAGGACGAGCTCCTCACGCACCATCGGTCCCAGATCCAGCTCGTCGGAGCCACTGGGGATCAGATAGACCGACGGATCGTCAGCGGCCTCCTCGGCGAACAACACGTGCACGTTCGCCTCGATGGCGAGGGAAAGCCGCGTCAGGCACCGGCGACAACTGCCGGCCAACCGGGACTGCAGCGTGCCCTGCCAGTAGTAACGCCCTGGGCCGCTTTCCGTGAGCCGGCCCCACACGTGAACGGGGCTGTCGAGCGCGATGCCGAGGGCCTCGAACAGCGGAGCGTCCGGGGGCACCGCAACGTCCGTGACGATCGGTCCGTCGGCCAGCGCGCGAAGGTCAACGCGCACCATAACCGTTAAAACTATCTCCCGATGGAACTTGCGTCAACGAACGATATCGCGCCAGAGACCTTCGAGTTCCCCCTCCGGGAAGAAGAACCCCACTTCCCGACGGGCATTCTCCGGCGAGTCCGACGCGTGGATGGCGTTCCGCTCCTTCGACTCGGCGTACAACTGCCGGATCGTCCCGGCAGCAGCTGCCGCCGGGTCGGTAGCTCCGATCACCGAGCGCAGCTGGCTCACAGCGTCCGTCCGCTCGAGCACGAGCGCCATGCACGGACCCGACGTCATGAAGTCCACGAGCGATTGGTAGAACGGCCGTTCACGGTGCACTTCGTAGAAGGCTTCGGCCTCCGATCGGCCCAGGCGAAGAAGACGCGCCCCCCTGATCACGAACCCCTCCCCCTCCAAGTGTGCCAGGATCCTGCCCGTGACCCCAGCGGCCACGGCGTCCGGCTTGATGATACCGAGCGTCAACATGGGAAAATGAAGATCTCCATCGATTCGAGGTCTCGACTGCCAGCGGATCAGCGTCCGAACAGCCGGCGCACAATGTCCCCTCGCGTGAGGAACCCCACCAACTGACCTTCACGGACGACCGGCAACCGCTCGACGTCACGTGTGACCATCATGCTGGCGACCTCAGCGAGGCTCTGTTCCTCCGACACACAGAGCACGCTCCGATCCATCACGTCGCGCACCGGTAGTGCATGGGGATCCCCGCTCACCCCCCGCCCCAAGCCGCTGCGGAACTCTCCGGTGCTCTCACGCTTCACATACGCCGGGAGAAGATACTTCAGGAGCTCGTGATGCGTCACGAGTCCCAGCACCTCGGACTCATCAGACACCACCGGGAGCGCGTCGACGTGGTGCTCCACCATGACCTGCGATGCCTCACCGAGCGTCGTATCGGGACGAACGGACAGCCGTCGGTGCACCATCACGTCACGGACGGAGAGATGTCCGGGCACCTCGAGCTCCTCCAGCGGCGCAGCACCCAGCAGTTCGTCCGGATCGGACGCCGCGAGGATCGCGTCGACCACCTCCCGTCGACTCATCGCCCTGGCCAGGGCGCTGAGCGCCCTGAGGTGCGCCGACGCCTCGCGCGACGGCGCGACGAGGAGCAGGACGATGCGCGCATGTTGCTCGGACTCCGGGTGGCGGCGAATCGGCTTGGGGGCGACACCGATGGCTGCGGCGAGCTGACGCACCACATCGAGACGAAAATGCAGCAGGAATGCCTGCCCGACGGTGACGATGTCACGCGGCAGAGCCGTCGCCACGAGTTCCCGCAACCGCTCCTCGTCCCTGACAACGCCCGTCTGCGTCATCATCGCCGCGAGCACGTCCGCCGCGTCTTCCAGGTTCGAGACCTCGAGCGGCACCGCAATACGGTCCCGGTCGAGGAGATCGATCAGCCGCATGGGCTCGTCTCCCTCCCCGAGGCGGCGCGCGGCCGGATCCACTCGGGACCCGGCCGCCGCGCCGTCCCTGCGATTCGAAGGAAGGCTACAGCCGCTCCTCGAGCAAGTCCACCACCTCCGCCGGCCGCTTCATCACCGCGATCCCTGCCTGCTCGAATGCGGCCATCTTCTCGGCAGCGGTACCCGCGGACCCTGAGATGATGGCGCCCGCATGACCCATCCGACGGCCCGGCGGCGCCGTCTGCCCGGCGATGAACCCCACGACCGGCTTGCTGACATGAGCGGCGACGAATTCCGCGGCCTGCTGCTCATCCGTGCCGCCGATCTCCCCAATGATCACGATCCCCTTCGTCTGCGGATCGGCCTCGAAGGCCTCGAGGCAGTCGATGAAGTTCGTGCCGATCAGCGGGTCGCCGCCGATCCCCACGCACGTACTCTGTCCGTAACCATGCTGCGACAGTTGGTGGATGATCTCGTACGTCAGCGTGCCGCTGCGGGAGACGACACCGATCTCCCCCTCGCGACATATCTGACCAGGGATGATCCCGACCTTGGACTTGCCCGGAGAAATCACACCAGGGCAGTTCGGGCCGATGAGCCGGACACCACACTCGCGAAGGTACGGCAACACCCTGGTCATCTCGAGGACGGGGACTCCCTCGGTGATGCAAACGATGAGCGACACACCGGCGTCCGCCGCCTCGAAGATCGCATCGGCGGCAAACCGACTCGGCACGTACACAACCGACGCGTTGGCGCCAGTCGCTGTCACCGCATCGACCATGGTATCGAACACCGGTACGGCATCCTCGAACCGCTGCCCTCCCTTCCCCGGCGTTACCCCCGCCACCACCGTGGTGCCGTAGCTCATCATCTGCCGGGTATGGAACGACCCGTCCCGTCCAGTGATCCCCTGGACGACGAGCTTCGTCTCCGTATCGATGAGAATGCTCACGCCGCCTCCCGCGCCAGTTTCACGGCCTCTTGCACCGCCTCGTCCATGTCGGTCAGTGCCTCGAACCCCGCGTCTTTGAGAATGTCGACGGCGAGTTCCTCGTTGGTGCCGGTCAGCCGGATGACGACCGGACACGTGATCGCGATCTGCTTGGCAGCCGTGACGATGCCGTTGGCCACATCGTCACATCGGGTAATGCCACCGAAGATGTTGAACAGGATGCTCTTTACGCTCGGGTCCCGCGTGATGATGGAAAGCGCGGTCACGACCTTCTCGGGGCTGCTGCTTCCGCCGATGTCGAGGAAATTCGCCGGCTCCCCACCGTAGAACTTCACCAGGTCCATGGTGGCCATCGCCAAGCCGGCACCG
>Ga0209536_100002132_pt1 | contig 32192 bp, 31 predicted proteins | sample DeeMarSeWOR28_12_FD_187461 | JGI IMG/M metagenome (GOLD analysis project Ga0209536, IMG submission 187461) | Marine sediment microbial communities from White Oak River estuary, North Carolina - WOR-2-8_12 (SPAdes) (version 2) | ecosystem: Environmental > Aquatic > Marine > Intertidal zone >... | reverse complement strand
AGATGCCATGCGCAAGCTGCTGGAAATAAGCCCATATAAGCACGAGAAGTCACGGGATCTGGATCTGTATGTCGAACCGATGGAGGGGGAGCAAAAAAAAATACTGGTTCTCGACAACGAATTGCCGATTTACCGGACGACCATCGAGGATGTGACCATACGCAAAAGTCCGTTGATCAAAGAGATGGTCAAGATCCGCAACATGATTAAAATTCTCAAAGATTCTGACGTCAAAATCAGCCGCAAAGACGAATCGGTTAAGGCCATTCAACAGGAATGCATCGACCAGCTCGATCTTTCTTTTAATGCAACCGATATCGAAGAGATTGCCAAAGAGGGCCAGGCATCGCTGGAAAGAGATTATCCGGATGGCGTGATCGAAAGCCTGGAGCTGTTTGCCGAGTTGCTGGATTACAGGCCGGCGCCCAGAGCATTTCAGCTCAGCCGCCATATCATTTTCGGGGCACTGACCACCAAAGCCGGCGGTGAGGTTCTATACGGCCCCATGGTCATTTACAGCCAGATCCACGGCACGCTAAAGCTCATCGATGAGCAGATCAGCAGCTTCGATAAACCCAAGATAGAGCTCATCCAACAGGTCGCTACCGGCAAACAAAAGGCTGCCGCAGAAGGCTCAGATGTTTTTGAGCATCTTAAAAATCTGGTTTTGAATAGAAACTAGAATTAAGAACGACAAGGACACCATTACTTACCTACATTTCTTCTTGACAGGGTCTCTCCATAAAATATATCTATTTTGATCATATAGCTTAATTTAAAAAATAAATTGAGTTCAGCACAACACCAACGCCTAAATTGAGCACTTGACAAATTCGTAGATACGCCTCTGAAAGATTAAAGCTACTGGTAGAATTTTTCCCTCAATCAATAAACGCTCAATTTAGATAAAAAAAGGAGGATCGATTATGAAAAAGATTGCAATTCTTTTTGTCTGCGGCCTAATTTCTGTTTTCCTAATAACAGCTGTAGCCACCGCTAAGGAACAGGTAGTGGTGTACACTTCATTGGAAAATGAAGAGATTGTCGAATATCTCAAGGTGGCCAAAAAAGAGCTGGCCGATCTGGATATCCAGGCTATCCGACTTTCTACAGGAGAGTTGGGAGCGCGCATGCTGGCCGAAAGGGACAACCCTCAGGCTGACTGCATCTGGGGCTGGGCGGTCACCAATATGTCGGAATTTATCCCCAAGGGGATGCTGGTCCCATATAAACCAAAGGGCTGGGATAAGATACCGGCTAACTTCAAGGACCCCGAAGGCTACTGGACGGCTATTGATCTGTATGCCGCCGCCTTGGTTCCGAACACCAAAGTACTGGAACAAAAAAATATGCCGATGCCCAAAGGCTGGAATGACCTTTTGAATCCGGTTTACAAGGATGCTTTGATCATGCCCAACCCGGCCAGCTCCGGCACAGGATTTTTGCAAGTCGCCAGCCTGCTGGTTATGATGGACCCGGATTATAAGAACAAACCCGTTGAGCAAAATAAAGCCTGGGATTTTCTGAAGAAATTGGACAAAAACATGGGGCAGTACATTAAAAGCGGCTCCAAACCAGCCAAATTAACGGCCGCCGGCGAATATGCGGTCGGCGCCTCTTTTGCTTTTGTCTATTCTTCGTTAAAAAAGAAAGGCTTTCCGGTCGCCCTGGTGATGCCCGAGGAAGGTGCTGGATTTGAACTCGAGGCCAACGCGTTGCTCAAAGGCGCCAAAAACGAAGCGGCCGCCAAGAAATTTTTGGACTGGGCCATCAGCAAACAGGCCATGGAAGAATATGCCAAATTCAAGCTGGGGGTCACCTATCCGGGTGTTTCCGGGCCGAAAGACCTGCCTGCCCTTGAAACCATTAAGCTGGCACCAATGGATTTTCCGTGGCAATCTAAAAATCGCGCTAAGATCCTGGAGGTCTGGCAGGGTCATTTCTTGAAATAAACAGGCACATAAAACGGTTAGAAACTTCATAAATCCTCCCCCGAGAGGATTTATGAAGTTTTGTCTTTCATTGGACCTTCTTATGGAAACCACCTCCAAACAACTGATTTTGAAAAATATCAGCAAACACTTCGGCGAGCTGGTGGCGGTCAAAGATGTGGACCTGGTGATCGAGCCGGCGGAGTTTATATGTTTTCTTGGGCCCAGCGGGTGCGGTAAAACTACACTTTTGCGGATCATTACCGGTTTCGAGCAACAGACAACCGGAGATGTCATTTATGACGGTAACAACATCAACGATGTTATTCCGCAAAAACGGGATTTTGGGATCGTGTTTCAATCCTATGCCCTTTTTCCCAATATGACGGTGCATGAAAATGTGGCATTTGGCCTAAAAATGCGTAAAATGCCTTCCAAGCTCATCGATGAACGCGTCAGTGAAATCCTCCAGCTGGTGGGCCTGGCAGACTGGGAGCGCCACTATCCTTCGCAATTGAGCGGCGGTCAGCAGCAACGGGTGGCATTGGGGCGGGCACTGGCCATCAAGCCGAGGGTCCTTTTGTTGGATGAACCCCTGAGCGCCCTGGATGCCAAAATTCGGATCCGCCTGCGCACCGTTATCAAAAAGCTGCAGGAAGAGCTGGGCATCACCATGATCTATGTCACCCACGACCAGGAAGAAGCCCTGGCACTGGCGGACCGGGTCGCCATCATGCGAGACGGTGAAATCAGACAGATCGGCTCACCCTGGGAAATTTATAAAAAACCCAAAACCAGTTTTATTGCTGAGTTTGTTGGAACCTCCAACTTTATCACCGGAAAGAAAAAAAACGGCATTGTTCAGTTTGGTCGACTGGAACTGGCGGTTTCAAACCTGGATGAGACGGGCGACGAGACGGTTTATCTGGCCATTCGGCCCGAAAATATTGAACTGGTGGATGAAGCCGCATCTGCTGAACACTATCTGCCTTCGAATGTGGTTGAAGTTGAGGCCGAGGTGATCAATTTTTTAGGGGCGATCGTAAGAGTTACGTTCATCCTGGAAGAAGAAGAAATGCTGGTAGATATTTCCGAAAAAGAATTTGAAAAGCTGGGTTTAAAACGAAAGGATAAATTTAAGCTTTATTTCCCACCGGATGAATTTCATCAGTATGAGGAATTGTTCAGAAAACTCATTTAGAGCTACAAAATAAGGTTGAGCCCGTTAAGCCCGTTGCGCCCGTTAGCCGGTAAAATAATAAGAATAGATCTATCTCCTTTTATAACGGGCTCAACCGGCAAACCGAATAATATGGAATCGACTGCATCAGCAACTGCCGACATAACCACAAAATATCGGGTTTCTGCCGCCCGGATGGAAATCGATCGGTTCATTATTCCGACCGTGACCATTTTTATCGGCCTGATTCTGTGCTTCTTTATGCTTTTCCCCCTGTCGGCGATTCTCAAGATGAGCTTTTTCAAGGGCGGCGAGTTTGCCCTGGCCAATTTCACTATGGCCAATTTTCAAAAATATTTCACCACCGCCTATACCCTCAGAGCGCTATGGCATAGCCTGTATGTGTCGGTAGCTACCACAATCATTGTTACGATTATTGTGTTCTTCTACGCCTATGCCATGACCCGCACGACCATTCGTGGAAAGACCTTTTTCCGCAACGTCATCATGCTGCCGCTGATCGCACCTTCTATTGTTCAGGCGCTGGCGCTGATCTTTTTATTCGGCCGCAATGGCTTGATCACGGCCCATCTTTTAAAGACCGACTGGAATATATACGGGGCCACCGGGATTATTGTTTCCGAAGTTCTATATTGCCTGCCGCACGCCTTCGTGATCCTGTACACGACTCTATCGGCGGTGGATATCCGGCTGGATGAGGCGGCCGAAAGTCTGGGGGCATCGCCCTTCAAGGTGTTTACCCGCATCACTGTTCCGTCTGCTAAATACGGCATCTTCAGCGCCGCGGCCCTGACATTCAATTTGACCATTACCGATTTTGGCAACCCGGTGGTCATTGGGGCCGATTATAATGTGCTCGCCACCGAAATCTACGCCCAGGTCACCAATCTTTATCGCTTTGACCTGGGAGCCACCATCAGCATTATTTTGCTGGTGCCGTCGCTGATGGCCTTCATGCTCAATTATTATATTTCCCGTAAAACATTTTCCATGATCAGCGGGGCGGCCAGACCTGTCATTCCACCCTCCCGGAAGGTGAAGAAAATTTCGTATATGACATATTGCAGCCTGGTCACCTTCGCCATTTTTCTGGTATTTGCCACGGTTATCATCGGCTCTTTTGTAAAAATTTGGCCATATGACTGGTCGTTGACTCTGGCTCACTATAATTTTCCCTCCATCGGCGGATATTCCGCGATCTGGACAAGCGTCTGGGTTTCACTGATCGTGGGGATTGCCGGCGCCTTCCTTACGCTGGTGGCCGGCTATGTCATGGAAACACGCAAGCCGTTTATGAAACAGACAATTTATCTGTTATCGGTCATGCCGGCGGCGATTCCCGGTCTGGTGATGGGGCTGGGATATATTCTGGCCTTTAACAAACCCTATTACTTTTTTTACGGAACGCCCTGGATTATTGTTATCAATATCGTCATCTGCAATTTCACCCTGGGCATCTTGTCCAGTATTTCCAATCTGCGAAACATCGATCCATCCATCGAGGAAGCTTCCATCAGTCTGGGCGGCGATACCTTTCGCACCTTTTTCCGAATCATATTCCCCCTATCACGGGTGGCCTTCTTTCAGAACTTCGTCTACTTCTTCATGCGCTCGATGACCACCATCAGCGCCGTCATCTTTCTGGTCTCCGCCACCGTCCATCTGGCAGCCATCGAAATCATCATGCTTGACAATGACGGCTGGACCGCCAGCGCCAACGCCATGTGTACCTGCATTATTGTGATCGTGTTGGCTATGCTGGGAATTTTACAGATTGTCGCAAAAAAGACGGGCCGGCGGCCGGAAGGACTGGTATCAGAAGTATAGTTAGAGATAACTCGATATTATTGTCTATGTGGTGATTAGACTTAAAATAATATAAATCTACAGGTTGAGCCCGTTGCCCGTTAGCCCGTTTGCCGGTTAAAGAATAAATTAGGCATTATTCCTTATTTAACGGGCTCAACTGGCTAAACTGGCTTAACCGGCCAACCTATTTAGGACAGGTCGTAGGGTGTTAAGCTTTCATAGCCAGCCTGGGTTACCAGAATGGTTTGCTCAAACTGGGCGGATAAGGATTTATCTTTGGTGACGGCTGTCCAGTTATCATCCAGGATTTTCAACTCATGGCCGCCTAAATTGATCATGGGCTCGATCGTAAAGACCATGCCCGGAATGAGACGAATGCCCTGCCCTCTTTGCCCGAAATGCGGAACCTGGGGTGCTTCGTGAAATTCAAATCCGACGCCGTGGCCGACAAAGTCGCGCACCACTGAACATCCCTGCCCCTCAGCGTAAGTTTGAATCGCCCAGCCAATGTCGCCGATGGTGTTGCCGGGTTGTACCATGGATATACCGCGCTTGAGGCACTCTTTGGCAACACTGACGATTTTTACCGCTTCGGGACCGGGTGTGCCGACAAAAAAAGTTTGGTTGGCATCGGCATAATAACCATCCAGTACCGAGGTGATGTCGACATTAACGATATCGCCATCTTCCAGTACGCGCGGTCCGGGAATGCCGTGGCAAACCACTTCATTGACCGAAACGCAAACACTTTTGGGAAAGCCCCTGTAATTTAAAGGCGCCGGTCGGGCGCCGTGTTTGACGGTAAAATCATGGACAATGGTGTTAATGTCGTCTGTTTGGATTCCCGGACGAATTTTATGGGTGATTTGCTCAAAGGTGTCCAGCACCAGCTGTCCGGCCTTGCGGATACCCTTGATATCGGCTTCTTTTTTGAGCCGAATCTTGTATCTCTGGGCATACAGCGCCCCGGGATCTTTGCTATCCGGAACTTCTTTTTCAAGACAGCATTTTTTATATTTCAACCCGCTGCCACAGGGGCAGGGGTCGTTTCTGCCAACCTTCACAGTTCTGATTATCCTTTTCAGTCTTTAAAAAATAACAAAAAGGCATCTCATCTTACCGAGACAAAATGCCTTTCTTCGCTTAATCTCGAATAAACAAAACAAATAGACTTTCTTGTAGAGAGGCCCTCGGTCACAAAAGTTTAACTTAAAATGTCAACCGTATGATATCACAGAATACAGGTGTTACTAAGGTAATATATTTTAAGGCGAATTTCAACGTCCAAAATTCATTTGAACGCCTGCAGCAACTGTCCGGGGACTTTGACCAGAACAGACACATATGCTACTGATTATTCGAAGAGAGAATGCACATGCAGCGGAACTACAAATTTAATCGCTTAGAATTGGCCGGTTCCTTGGGAGATCTGGGGACTCTTTTGCCTCTGGCTGTGGGGATGATACTTATTAACGGGCTCAAACCGACGGGTTTGTTCCTGACGCTGGGCATTTTTTATGTGCTTGCCGGAATTTATTTCGGCGTCACCGTACCGGTGCAGCCGATGAAAGTAATCAGCGCTTACGCCATTGCCACAACCATGAGTGCATCCCAAATCACGGCATCCGGATATTTGATGGGCCTCGTTTTGTTGTTGATCGGTGTTACCGGAGCCATTGCCGTGATTGGGAAATACATCCCCAAATCAGTGGTCAGAGGCGTCCAGCTTTCCACCGGCATCCTATTGATGGTACAAGGCGTCAAACTAATGCTGGGCACGTCAGCGCTTCAAAAAATCCATGAAGCCGTCGAACCCTATCTATGGGTTCAATCCGTCGGTCCGGTTCCCATCGGCATTATTATCGGTATTGCCGGCGCATGCCTAACGCTGGTTCTGCTGGAGAACAAGCGATTTCCGGCCGCACTTATCGTCGTAGCTGCCGGACTGGCCTTGGGCTTAATATTTGGTAATCGCCCGGGCCTGAATGAGCTGCGCGTCGGCATCAATCTGCCGACGCTTCTTCCCTTCGGCTGGCCCACCTCCGCCGATTTTACTTTTGCACTATTTGCCCTGGTTTTGCCGCAAATACCGATGACGGTGGGCAATGCGGTCATTGCCTACACAGATTTGTCAGAATCGTATTTCAGTACGCAATCCAGCAAAGTTACCTATCGTAGTGCAACCATCAGCATGGCACTCGCCAACTTCTTGACTTCAACGTTTGGAGGGATGCCCCTTTGCCACGGGGCCGGAGGGCTGGCAGCGCATTACCGTTTCGGTGCCCGAACTGCCGGTTCGAATATCATGATCGGAGGGGCATTTATTGTTCTGGCAGTTATTTTGGGCGACCGTTCATTGTCTATCATCAATCTTCTTCCATTGGCTGTTCTGGGGATATTGCTGCTTTTTGCCGGCGGCGAGCTATGCCTGACCATACTGGATTTAACTGCACGCAAAGACCTGTTTGTGAGTCTGGTTATTTTAGGAATAACCTTGGCCACCAATCTGGCGGCCGGTTTCATCGCGGGTATTGCCGTTGCCTATCTCCTCAAGCACGGAAAACTCAACGTTTAAATCAGCGGCTATCGTTCATCAGAGCGTAAATCAATTCTCATTGCTCAAATCCATTTAACCTGTTCAAGGCTGTAGTGAATGAATATGTCTTTACCCGGGAAAATCGTCCGCTCCTGTACCTGTTGAGGCGTTAATCCCACGGAGAGGGGCAGGTTACCAGCAATGATCGTGGCAACAACCTGACCCGTGTTTTTTTCAAGGCTGAGCCGGGATACGAGGCCCCGCAAAATAAGATCATCATCGCCGTCTCTTAACTCCGATTCGCTGACAGCAAGGTCTTTTATGACCGCTGCGGCTTCCTGGTTCGGCGGCACAGGAACAATCATTTGTTGTTTGTCGGATAAAATTTTTGCCCATTTTCCCGGTTTCTGTTCCTGCCAGGGGCCGAAAATGATGCTCTCCCGGCCCGTTCCAAAGATCTGCCCCTTGAAAATGTGCCGTATCTCATCGCAAATTTCGTAAAGCCATTGCCAGTCGTGGCTGGCAACGATCAGCGTAGCACCCCAGTGCCGGCGCGCCCTTAGGGCAGCCTCCTTGATCAGCTGGGCGCTGGCCGCATCGACACTGGCGGTGGGTTCATCCAGCAAAAGCACTTCAGGTTTTAATGCCAGGCGGGCTGCCAGGGCCACCCGTTGAGCCTCTCCACCCGAGAGCGCATACCAGGGGCGCCTCGCGAAGTCCGCACTGGACAAACCGACCCACGCAAGCGCTTCGCCGACCCGGGCAGAAATATCCCCACCATTGCCCCTCAATTTCAAACCGTAGGATACGTTGTTGAAAACGCTGCGCTTCATTAGAAAGGGCTCTTGCGGCAAAAGGGAAATCAGAAATCGGGCTTCATCGGAAAACGGCGCGACTTCACGGCCATTAAACAAAATTTTTCCCCGGGTGGGTCTTTCAATCAGACCCAGCAGTCTTAACAACGAGCTTTTTCCACTGCCATTGGGACCGATGATGCCCAAAATGGATCCCGGTGGTACGGCAAGATGTTCAATGGACACAACCGTTTTGCCACCGTATGAATGCGCCAGAGATCTGAGTTCGTAAAGGGGTTGGTTCACGTTTAAACCCTTCGGCGTAAGAATGAAACTGAGATATTCACACAAAACGCAATCACCAGCAAAACGATGCCCAAGGCAACGCCCAACCCGAATTGCCCCTTGTTGGTTTCCAGGGCGATGGCCGTTGTGATGGTGCGCGTGTGCCACTTGATATTTCCACCCACCATCATGGAGATCCCCACTTCGGTCATGACGCGCCCGTAGGCCGCAATCGCCCCTGCCAGCAGGCCGTGTCGCGCCTCCCACAAACTGCTGATAAAAAGTTGGCGCCGGTTGGCCCCCATCGATATAATCGCAATTCGGAGCTTTTGGTCCATGCTTTCAACCGCAGTCGCGCTCAAGCCGATGACGATCGGCAGCGCCAGAATGGTCTGGCCGATGGCAATTCCGGGCAGGCTGAACAGCAGGCCGAAGTTACCCAGCGGACCGCGGTGGGTGATAAACGCATAAACGAGCAAGCCGATAAAAACCGTCGGCAAGGCCATCAAAGTATCCACCACTGTTCGCAGGGACTTTTTCCACCTGAAATCGAAATAGCCAAGGCAAAACCCCAGCGGGATTCCGATCAGCAGGCTGCAGCAGATAGAGTAACTCGACACCTTGACCGTGACCCATATCGCCGAATAGGTTTCAGCGTTGCCGCTGGTCAGCAAATGAAAAGCGTGGATAAATCCATCTAAAATAAAATCCATGACCGCACAAGTAAATGCGACTACAGACAGAATGCCTTGAAGCAATTGAGGCTGCTGATCTGTAGTCGCATTTTCGTTAGTTTTCTGGACACGAAGCTACATTTTGGCATTGGGTGTAAACAACGGTTTTCCCAGCAGTTTGAAGTCTTTGATCAACTGCTGCGCCTGAGGCCCGGCGATCCATTTTATAAATTGTTGGGCGGTGTCGTAGTTGGCCTTGGCACAATGCTTGGGGTTTATGGCAATCACACTGTACTGATTGAGCAGAACCGCGTCGCCTTCCACCAGAATTTTAAGCGGCGGATTGCCTTGCAAATTGCTTTCATATTTGATGTAGGTGCCCCGGTCGGTCATTGTATAACCGTTGCGTTCGGCCGCAATATTAATTGTTGCCAGCATTCCCTGGCCGGTCTGAACATACCAGCTTTCTTTCTCCGGCACCGGCAGATCTGCCGCCTGCCAAAGGGCAAGCTCCTTTTTGTGCGTTCCGGAGTTATCACCCCGGCTGGCAAAAACGGCTTGTTTGGCTTTCAACATCGCAAATGCATCCTTAATCGATTTGCCCTTGATGCCGGCCGCATCCGACGCAGGCCCAATGATCACAAAATCATTGTACATGATCTCGCGACGATCCGTGCCGAAGCCGTCGGCCACAAATTTCTTCTCGGCCGGGGGCGCATGGACCATGAGAATGTCCACATCGCAGTTTTCGCCCAGTTTGAGCGCCTTGCCGGTACCGGTAGCAGTCCACTTTAACTCTATTCCGGTGGCCTCTTTGAATTTTGGGGCCAGATAGTCCAGCAGCCCGGTGTTATCCGTGCTGGTAGTCGTCGCCATCATCAGCATTTTTTCATTAGCTAAAGAGCTTGTCGGCCAAAAATAAACAACCAGTGCCAGACAAAATACCGCAACACATAACCGTTTCATTTTTGATTCCTTTCATGTCATTTTAAAAATGGGTACCTTTTATTATTGACGAACCTCAACGAGTTGCTTTAATCCCGGCGGCAATCGATCATAGTCATTTTGACTCGGCACACGTGCCGGTACAAACGGCGGTTGCCCCATGGACTTTAAGATTTCAAGCCCACCGGCTGGATCAAGCAAATACTGTAGAAAAGACATCGCACCCTTCGGGTTAGGACTCTGGTTGATCAGCGTAACGCCATAAGTGATGGATTTGCCCGTTCGTGTCATCCAGGTACCTTCTGTTTTGCCGGTCACCTTTACCGTGGCCTGCTTGTAGAAATCATCGAATTTGTAATTGCCCAGGTTGATCTGATCGTCGAGCTGAATGTACTTAAGATCATGCTGGGCGGCAACCGAAAGATATTCCCAGCCATAATCCATTTGCCCGCTTTTCAGCAACTCAACCAGCTCGACGGCCTTAGCCTTGACATTTTCTTTGGGGCGGTTGGCAATCAATTGATCGTATAGGCCCGGTTTCTGGTAGAATTTTTCCGCCAGTTGCAGCACCATCAGGCTGCGATAACCGCAAGGATCCAGATTGGGATCCGAATGCCCCCAGGACACATCCTTGCGGGCCAGAATGTCATACCAGTTCTGCGCATTAATCTCGTCGGCATACCGGCTGCGGCCCGTGTAGCAGAGAACAAGCTGGTTGGTGGCAAAACGAATGTTCCAGTTTGACCTTGCCGGGATCAGAGATTTATCGATAACCGCGTAATCCGCTGAAGCCATGATATCTGCCGGGTGCCCTTGATCTGCAATCAATCGCGCCATTTTGGTACTGCCACCGGCTGTGCGGATAATATCGACGGATGGATGCTCGTTTTCAAATATTTGCTCCATTTCGGTAAGGGGGACGCTGAGGCTGCCGGCATGATAGATGATGACCTTTTGCATTTCTGAGGCCGTCACATCGGCCAATAAAAATAGCGGAAACGCCAACAAAACGCTTACAAATAGAGTCCGTTTTGAAATCAATCCACGTCGTGTCATCTAAACCTCCTTTTCTGAATTCTGGGGAAACACCATCTTGCCGCTTAAGCTGATGTCATATCCTCGTAAGGCTTGCGCCATTTTACGAAACGGGCCTTCGTGCAAAAGACCTAAAAACTGTTGAATCCCTTCGTCGAAAAATCGATCCTTCAAAACCATCAAATCGAACCGTTCCCGGCGAATAGGAATGAAATCAATATTCAACAAACCGGCAACAGCACCGATGCCGGGACCGGCATCGGCCCGCCCAGATAGAATCTCAAGGCCCACATCCAGATGCCGGTGAACCTCATGATGGTAGCCTTCAATTTTTTCACCTTTGATACCGGCTTTTTTGAATTCGCGATCCAGCAATAAACGCGTCCCGGTTCCCAGCGGTCGATTGACAATCCGCATGCCGGGTTCGGCCAGATCGGCTACACTCGAAATCTTTTTAGGATTGTCCTTGGGCACCAGAATACCCTGTTCGCGTCTGGTAAAATTGACAACAGCCGGCAAAGCGTCCAGCTCCTGAAAAGCGTAATCAAAATTATACTCTTCTTCATCTTCCTGCAGCAGATGGCTTGACGCGATATGGCAAAGATTCTGGCGCAAAGCTCTCAGGCCGCCCATGCTGCCCAGATTTCCAAATACGGCAATAGGCGCTTGAAACTCACTATTGAAAAGGGAAATTGTTCGATCCAGTAATGGATCATTGCTGCCAGCCAGTATGAGCAATCCCGGTTGGAGGCGCTGAAGATGGCCGGTATCCGGATAGTTGATGGTCTGGGTTTCAATCCATTGCTCAACCAGATCTCTGGGAAACAGCCACTTGCCGGTTACTTTGGAGGCCGGCAGGCCTTTTTCGGCCACCAGGGAGTAAACCATTTTTTCATTTACATTCAAAAACTCTGCAACCGCCTTTGTTGACAAAAGTTTCTTCATCGAGATCCTGCCTTTGTACGCGTCAGCAGTTAAAAAATGATCAGATCTGACTAAACAAAGTTTATATATAGTCTTTGTTGTAATTATTTGTCAATAATATTGAAATAAAAATATTTTGCTTACTAAAAATAACATATAATTACAAAATGGTCGATTTTGTAGCGCTTGGATGGAGACATTGTTGGATGCCAAACAAACGGATTTGAGCGAATTTTGTGCGGACAGGTGAACTGGTACGGTTTACTACAAACCCTGTATTAAATTGTACAGATTGATACAATTATATGCATTTAATTTAGGAGCCGACTATGTAAAATTCAACATTACTGAACGGTTTTATGGGGCCAGGGACACAATTTCTTTAGCGGACACTGCGGACATTTTGGCTTGCGGGCAGTACAGGTGGAGCGACCGAAAAAAATAAGCCGTAGACAAAAATCGTTCCACTCTCGCCGGGGAACAATGTCCATCAGATCATATTCAATTTTTACGGGATTTTTATTTTCGGTCAGCCCAAGCCGGTTTGAAATACGCCCGACATGAGTGTCTACGACAACGCCAGGAATACCGTAAGCAGCCCCCAGAACCACATTGGCAGTCTTGCGCCCCACCCCGGGCAATTTTACCAGTTCCTCCAGGGTCCGGGGCACCTTTCCATCATGTTGTTCTAAAATTGCTTTGGCACAATTTTTTATATTTTTGGCTTTATTGTGAAAAAACCCGGTCGGGCGAATCCATTTTTCTATTGATTTCAGCGGTGCCGTGGCAAAATCTTCAGGCGTTTTGAGTTTTTTGAAGAGCACTGGAGTGACCTGGTTGACCTGCTTATCCGTGCATTGGGCCGAGAGAATGGTGGCCACCAGAAGTTGAAACGCATTCTGATGAAACAACTGCGTTTTGACTTCGGGAAAAATGTCCCGCAGAACCTTGCGAATTTTATCAGCACGTGCTTTCAAATGCATAGATTGAGTCCGTTGTCAGTTGTCCGTCGTCAGTTGCAAAAATTGCTTTTAGAGACTATTGTTAAAGTGTAGTGCTTGAATTCTTTATCAAAGCGAAGGATATATGCTGCTTTTATAAACGCAGTCAAGCCAGAAAAATAATAGACCGACAACCGACCACGGACAACGAACAACCAACAGAGCGTTGATTGCTCTTGACTTTTAAAATATGAAAAACTGTTGGTTATGATATGAATACCCAAAAACAAAATGTGCGCGCTTTAGGCCTGTGCTCAGGTGGCCTGGATAGCATGCTGGCCGGTTTGGTGCTGCGCGACCAGGGCATTGAGGTTGAATGGATCACATTTGAAACGCCCTTTTTTTCAGCCGCTAAAGCCCGCAAGGCCTCCGAAAAAACCGGCATCCCTTTAACCGTCAAGCCCATCTACTCAGTATACATAAAAATGCTCCGGAATCCGCCGGCCGGCTACGGCAAACAGATGAATCCCTGCATGGATTGCCATGCGCTGATGTTCAAACTGGCCGGCGAGATGATGCAGCAAAACAATTTTAATTTTCTGTTCAGCGGAGAGGTCCTCGGGCAGCGGCCTATGTCCCAAACGAAATCCTCTTTGATGTATGTGGCCAAACACTCCGGATTCAAAGGATATATATTGCGCCCTTTGAGCGCCAAAAAGCTTCCGGAAACGATTCCCGAAAAGGAAGGATGGGTTGATAGGGAACGCTTACTGGACATTGCAGGACGGGGCCGCAAACAACAAATTGCACTGGCCTCCAAATTCGGCATCACCGATTACCCGGCCCCGGCCGGTGGTTGCCTGCTGACCGATGTCGGCTATTCCCGCCGGCTAAAGGATTTGTTTGACCATCAGGACACATGCACCGAAGAAGAATTACACCTATTACAATATGGTCGCCATTTTCGATTAAACCACGAGTCTAAATTAATTGTCGGGCGCACCGAAAAAGACAACGAAAATATCTTGAAATATCATAATCCGAAAATCGATACGATCATTGATGTCAAGGATCATCCCAGCCCCATAGGGCTGATCCCCCACGGTGGTACGCAACAAATTATTTATCTGGCATGCTCTATATGTGTCGGTTACAGCAAGGCATCCAACCTCACACCCGTTGGGGTGGTCGTCAAATCCCCATCCGGCAAGCAGACCATCGAAGTTATTGGCATTCCCACAGCTGATTTTAAGAAGTTGCTCATTTGAGTCCAGAGGTTCAAGGGGTCCGGCTACTGGCCGCTGGCCTCTGGCTGCTGGCAAAAGATTTACTGCTTTTTGCCAGAAGCAAGCAGCGAGGAGCCAGAAGCAAAAAATGCTGCACCTGACACCTGAAACCCTGAATAACCGACACATCTCCTACCTAAAAATCTGCCCTCTAGCGGCTAACTGCCCACAGGCCGCTGAAATATCCTGTCCTTTGCTGCGGCGAATCATAACAGTGTAGTTTTTATCGATTAGAATTTTTTGAAATCGGAAAATAGTATCTTCATGCGGCCGCTGATAAGGGCTACCCGGGTAAGAGTTGAAAGGAATCAGGTTGATTTTGGATTTGATAGGCCGCAACAGTTTGGCCAGACGACGGGCATCGTCGGCTGAGTCATTGACGTCTTTTAAAAGGACATATTCAAATGTGATCCGCCGCCCGCCGCGCAGCGGAAAATGCCGGCAGGCTTCGAGCAGTTTTTCAATGGGAAATTTTCGATTGATGGGCATCAGGCGGCTACGCGTGTCGTTATCGGTGGCATTAAGCGAAACGGCCAGACTAACACGGGTATCGCGACCCAGATCGGCCAGACGGGATGCCAAGCCGGCCGTTGAAACGGTCACCCGTCGGCCGGCAAAGCCAAAGCCAAAGCGCCCATCGGTGATGATCTGAATGGCGGCGACCAGGTTTCGGTAGTTGGCCAGCGGCTCGCCCATGCCCATAAAAACCAGATTTGTCAGAGACTTTGGATCTTGGAGGTCATTTTTAATATCGCGCACCTGGGAAACAATTTCAGCCCTGCTTAAATTACGCTGAAAACCCATTTGGGCGGTTAGACAAAATCCGCAATCCTGCGCGCAGCCCACCTGACTTGAAATACACAAAGTATAATGATCGCGTTCCGGTATGAGGACGCTTTCAATTCGCTTACCATCTTTGAGCTGAAACACATATTTGCGCGTGCCGTCTTTGGAAGTGGCAATGTGTTCGGTTGTGAGACAATCGATGGTAAATTGATCCGCCAACCGGGCTCTCAAATCTTGAGATAGGTCCGTCATGCGGTCAAATGAATCCGTCTGCCGTGTGTAGATCCACTTTAAGATCTGATCCGCCCGATACGCCTCAACACCCTGATCTTCCAGCCACGCAACCAACTCCGCCTGCTCAAGCTCAAGTATGTTCTGTTTTTCATCGTTCGACATCATTCTTATCCGAAATCATAGCGCCGGTATTTTTTAAGTCATTTTAATTAATTGAAATAACGACCGACCTGTATTGTGGAAATGTTGGAGTTGAAGCGTTTCACGGTGTTGGAAAAATGCAAAAATGCCTAAAGCCCAGCACCCCATCACTCCATTACTCCCGATTATAACAGCAAAATACCTGTTTTAAGGTCTTATAATAGCGATCAAACTTGAATTTTCTTGACATATCATTGTTGTAATTGTATTTTCAAGAATTTATGGATTCGATCGGTTAAAAACATGCTCGATAGCTTAAGTGACAGATTAAATTCCATTTTCCGAAAGCTCAAAGGGCACGGTAAATTATCGGAAAAGAATATCGAAGAAGGACTGAAAGAAGTTCGCATGGCCCTTCTCGAGGCCGATGTCCATTATCGTGTTGTTAAGGGCTTTATTGCCGACATCAAAGAACGGGCAATGGGTCAGGAGGTCTTAGAAAGCCTGACACCCGGCCAGCAGGTCATTAAAATTGTCAATGAAACCCTGACGGATTTAATGGGAGGCCACAATGAGCAACTCAATCTTGCGGGAAGAACGCCCGTTGCGCTAATGCTCGTCGGCCTTCAGGGATCGGGCAAAACGACCACGGCCGGTAAGTTATCCGTCTTTTTAAGAAAAAAGGGCCGTAAACCCTATCTGGTCCCAGCAGACGTCTATCGTCCGGCCGCCATCGATCAGCTCCAAAAGCTGGGCAATCAACTGGATGTACCGGTTTTTCCATCCAGCACGGAACAAACTCCGGTGCAAATCTGTCAGGAGGCATTAAGCGCTGCTCAGCAGCAAGGATGCGATACCATTTTGCTGGATACCGCCGGGCGTCTTCATATCGATGAAGAGCTGATGGCTGAATTGGCCGATATTAAAGCCGCTGTCCAGCCTTCTGATATTTTACTGGTGGCCGATGCCATGACCGGCCAGGATGCGGTCAATATCGCCGAGGCGTTTAACGAAACCCTGGACATTAGTGGTGTTGTTCTAACCAAGATGGATGGCGATGCCCGCGGTGGCGCAGCGCTTTCGATCAAGTCCATAACCGGCAAACCGATCAAGTTCATTGGCGTGGGTGAAAAGCTTAGCGATCTTGATGCCTTTCACCCGGATCGAATGGCCTCCAGCATTCTGGGCATGGGCGATGTCCTGACCCTGATTGAAAAGGCGCAGGATGTCGTTGATCAAAAAAAAGCGGAAGATTTAGAAAAAAAGCTCAGAAAAAGTCAGTTTACGCTGGAAGACTTTCGCGACCAGATGGTTCAGATCCGAAAGATGGGCTCTTTTTCAGATCTGTTAAAAATGATTCCGGGCATGGGGCAGATGAAACAGCTCAAGAATCTGCAGGTCGATGAAAAAGAGTTTGTTAGAATTGAGGCCATTATCAATTCTATGACTGCCCAGGAGCGACGGAATCATCACATTATCAATGGCAGCCGCCGCAAAAGGATTGCAAAAGGCAGCGGCACCCGGGTTCAAGACGTAAACAAGCTTTTAAAAAATTACACCCAGATGTTAAAAATGCTGAAAAAATTAAACCAGGGCGGCATGCGCGGTATGGGCCGTGGAATGCTGCCATTTTAAGGAGAATTGTTAATGGGCGTTAGAATTAGACTGGCAAGGCACGGGGCCAAGAAAAAACCATTTTACCGGATTGTTGTCGCTGATGGTGAAAGCCCCCGAGACGGCAAATTTCTGGAAAAAGTGGGCACATACGACCCCTTAAAGGATCCGGCCGAGATAACCTTAAACCCTGATCGGATCAAATATTGGATCGACAAAGGAGCGATTCCGTCGGACACCGTAAAAAGTCTTTTTCAAAAAGAAGGCATCTTCGCTAAAAACGCATAGTTGCTAACACGATTGCGGTTCGTACCGCATTTAGTCGTTCATCCCTCATGTTTCTCAACCGGCAAACAAAGGAGATGGCGCTATGAAAGACCTGATCAGCTATATCGCTCAAGCACTGGTGGATCGTCCGGAAGACGTCAGCGTTACGGAGGTTGAGGGAAATCAGACCTCGGTCCTTGAACTCAAAGTGGCCAAAGAGGATCTGGGTAAGGTCATCGGCAAACAGGGCAGAACTGCCCGGGCCATGCGAACGATACTGAGTGCCGCGTCTGCCAAATTAAAAAAACGCACGGTGCTGGAAATTATTGAATAAGACGCAGTCCATAAAAGACCGGGTTATCATCGGGAAAATTGTGGGTGCCCACGGCGTCAAAGGAACCCTCAAGATTCACTCATATGCGGAATCACTGGAGATCTTTGAGCCGAATGCCAGCATAGTGGTCAGCACACCCGGCGGCAGCGAAGAAAACTACGAAATTGATTGGATCAAATCACATTCTCGCGGAGCGCTTTTGGCCCTGAAAACGGTCAACCACCGCGATCAGGCAAAAACACTGGTCGGCGCCGATCTGCAAATCGAAAAAGCAAAGCTTCCGGCGTTAGAAGCCGGCGTTTATTACTGGAACGATCTGATCGGTTTAAAAGTTTTCACAACAGAAGATCAATACCTGGGACGTCTGGAGTCAATTATCGAAACCGGCGCCAATGATGTGTATGTTGTTAAAGGTGATGCTCGGGAGATCTTGATTCCAGCCCTTAAATCGGTTGTGCATACGATCGATATCGACGCCAAAATCATGCGGGTTGAATTGCCTGATGGGCTGGAAGAATGAAATTCGTTGTATTAACCATATTTCCCGAAATGTTCGGCCCATTCTGGGATCACGGGATTATTCGAAAGGCCATTGAAGAAGAAAAAATCTTAGTCTCGACCCTGAATATCAGGGATTTTACAGAAGACAAACACCAGGTCACCGACGATCGGCCTTACGGCGGCGGCAGCGGGATGGTCATGAAGCCCGAACCGCTGGCCGCAGCGATTCGGGCCGCCGAACAGCAAGCGCCTTCAGCACCCAAAATTCTTCTGACACCGCAGGGCCGTGTGTTCAATCAAAAAATTGCGCATGAACTGGCTTCATTCGAGCAATTGGTTTTCGTGTGCGGCCGCTATGAAGGGGTTGATGAACGCATCGATCATGACCTGATTGATGACGAAATATCCATCGGAGATTATGTGCTGACCGGCGGCGAACTGGCGGCCATGGTCATCATCGATGCCGTCACCCGTCAGATACCCGGCACCCTGGGGGGCGAAGACGCCGCCGAAAAAGATTCATTTGAAAACGGCCTGCTCGAGCATGCCCACTACACCCGGCCGCAAGAATTTGAAGGCAAGGCGGTACCGGATATCTTGTTATCCGGACATCACGTGGCAATCGAAAACTGGCGTCTGGAATCTGCATTGATGCGCACATTAATGAAACGCACCGATCTGTTGCAAAAAAAGGATTTGAGCGAAAAAGAAATCGATATATTAAAAAAGTGGTCCCGTAATATCCAGGCGATTATCAATTTACAGCACCACGATCACAAAAAAGACAAACCGGACACCTAATTTTAATTTTTTTAGGGTGACCCAAAATAAAACAATTTTAACCCAACAATCTAATCAAGGTTAGCCCGATAGTCCCTCGCTGGGAAACCGGCCAACGGGCTAACGGGTAAACGGGCGAACCGATATGCCCAATCTTTATGCGGCATTGATTCATTACCCGGTGGTCAATAAAAACGGTGAAACGATTGCATCCGCCTTGACCAACCTGGATTTACACGATATATCGAGGGCCACCAGAACATATGGCCTGAAGGCATTTTTCGTCGTTACGCCCCTGGTCGACCAGAGGGATCTCATTAAAAAAATTATTTCGCATTGGACCGAGGGCATCGGGGCGCAATATAATCCCAAGAGGCGTAGCGCCTTGGAAATGATCCGGGTCAATGACACCTACGCTGATGTTATTGACCAAATAGCCGTTTGGGAAGGCGAAGATCCGATAACGATCGCAACCTGTGCGCGAACATATCCGGCCAGCATCAGTTTTCAAAAATGTCGCGCCATGCTCAAAAACGGCAAACCGTATGTGTTGATTTTAGGCACCGCCTGGGGATTGAGCGAAGATTTTATTCTAGCAGCCGATTATGTGCTCGAACCGATTGTGGGCAATACAGACTACAATCATCTTTCGGTGCGTTCTGCGGCGGCGATTATATTTGATCGGTTATTGGGATAAAAAGTAATCTCAAAAAATGCATCTAAAGTACTGGGTTGAGCCCGTTACCCGTTTGTCCGCCTCTGGCGGATTAGCCCGTTGACCTGGTGGAAAGAATCGGACCTTTTTCCTTTATTAACGGGCTAAACCGGCTCAACTGGCTCAACCGGCCAACCCAAATGTGAAAGTTGCTATTTTTGATATAGCTTTAGATAAACGATTAAATTTAAAATTGATAAAATATAGATTTGAAGAGGTTTGGAGGAAAAATGGAAAAAATCAACCAATTGGAAAAAGAGCAAATGCGACTTGACCACCCTGCCTTTGGACCGGGCGATACTGTCAAAGTCCATGTTAAAATAAAAGAAGGTGAGAAAGAACGGATCCAGATTTTTCAGGGGGTTGTCATCAGCAAACGCAAAGGTAATACCAATGCGACGTTTACCGTCCGCAAGGTTTCTTACGGCGTCGGTGTTGAACGCGTTTTTCCGCTGCATTCGCCTGCGATCGATAAAATCGAGGTCGTCACCCGCGGCCGTGTCAGACGCGCTAAGATCTACTATCTGCGTAAACTTAGAGGAAAAGCCGCCAGAATCAAAGAACGCCGCTAACCTAAAGACAGAAGACAGAAAAACATATACATCTCTGTCTTCATCCAATCGTTCTCTGTTTTCTGTCATCTGACTTCTGAATCCTGATGTGAAATTATGGATTTGTGGTTTTTCGAAAAAAAAGCCACTGAAAAAGGGTTTAAAGTAGTTGCCGGTGTCGACGAGGCCGGTCGGGGTCCCCTGGCCGGTCCTGTTGTTTCTGCAGCCGTGATTCTGCCGCCGACTTTTTCGGTCGCCGGAGTTAAGGATTCGAAAAAGCTATCTGCCAAAAAACGAAGCCGCCTGTACGAAGAGATCTATGACGAGGCAGTTTCAGTGGGCATCGGTATCGTTGATGCGGCTGAAATCGATCGCATCAATATCCTGCAGGCGACGTTGCTGGCAATGTCCATTGCCTCCTGCAATTTAGATCCCCAGCCTGATTATCTCTTGATTGACGGTCTCTTCCGAATTTCATCCCGCCTTTCCCAGAAGCCGATTGCCAAGGGCGACACCCTAAGTGTATCGATTGCTGCAGCTTCAATAGTGGCCAAGGTCACCCGAGATCGGCTAATGGAAAGGTATCACGAATATTATCCGCAATTCGATTTTTGTCAGCACAAGGGCTATCCAACCCGGGCGCACAAAGCGGCTATCCGCGAATTTGGATATTGCCCGATTCATCGGAAGACTTTTAGGGGCGTCAAAGAATTTGTTTGAGTCAATCAATACAATCAAAACTTAACCGACGAATGTAATTTGATTTGTATCAGTACTCGTTTGATAGAGGTTTAGCCCGTTTGCCCGTTGCCCCGTTGGCCGGTACAAGATAAAATTAGATATTTTCCTTTTATATAACAGGCTCAATCCGCCGGAGGCGAACTCAACCGGCCAACCCAGTCACTGCCCATATCTAAGCATTTTAGAGCAATTCACACCTTGTAAAAAACTTGAATGGCAACTTTTGTAAAACGTGATATAAGTTCCGATGAACCGACTTAATCATATTTTGCGATCAAAAAAACATATCCTGATTTAGGTAAATGAAAACCAAGAGGCAAAAATTTGGTGAGCAGGGAGAAGCGCTGGCAGTCCAACTTTTGAAAAAAGCGGGTTATAAGATTATCGAAACCAATTACCGCACCCGGCTGGGAGAGATTGATATCATTGCAAAAGAAAAAGACACACTTGTTTTCGTCGAAGTCAAATCCAGAAGGTCGGTTCATTTCGGAAGCCCCAAATGGGCGATAACCCCTAAAAAACAGAAAAAAATATCTATGGTCGCACTGCATTACCTGAAAGCGACAAATCAGAGCTCAGCCAGGGCAAGATTTGATGTGGTTGCCGTAATGTCTAATCGTGACAAACCACAGGTTGACATCATTAAAAATGCCTTTGATTTAGCCTATGAGTGAATCAAACCATACCCCAAAAAAGGGGGTACTTTATGTCGTCGCCACACCGATCGGCAACCGGGATGACATTACCCTCAGGGCGCTCGACGTTTTGCAAATGGTCGATTTAATTGCCGCCGAGGATACCCGCAAATCCGGCAGGCTTCTGGCCCATCATGGCATCAGCAAACAGCTGACTGCCTATCATGAACACAACGAGAAAAAAAAAGCCCCGCAGCTGATCCGAAAGCTGTTGGATGGAACATCCATCGCCCTGATATCCAGTGCCGGCACGCCGTCGGTATCCGATCCCGGCTACCGTTTAATATCCGCCGCCATTGAAAACATGATCACGGTGGCCCCGATCCCAGGTGTAACCGCTGCCACCGCTGCCTTGAGCGTTTCCGGCCTGCCTACCGATGCATTTATGTTCGTTGGCTTTGCCCCCAAAAAAAAGGGAAAAAGAATCACATTTCTGAAATCCCTGAAAGATCAGCCCGGCTCCTTGATATTTTACGAGTCCCCCAAACGGATTGTTTCCCTGATGCAAGACATCATATCCTGTCTAGGGGATCGCAAAGCCATGCTGGCGCGGGAAATGACCAAGTTGCATGAGGAGTTTTTAAGGGGCCGGCTGACTCACATTTTAAAGACCATCAAGGACCGGCCAATGGTTAAGGGCGAATGCACCTTGCTGGTGGCAGGATGTGATTCGTTGAAAGAAGTGGACATGCAGGGCATTCGCAACATACTTAAAACTGCTCTGGAAAATGAAACGGGCAGCCTTTCCAACATCGCCCGAACGGTTGCCCGAAGATTTGGCCTTCCGAAAAAAACGGTTTATGATATGGCGCTGGAGGTCAAAGGGCAGATGGAGAACGGCCGAGGACGAGTACGATAGGGGAAAGCATATTTCGTCCTCGTCGTCGTCCTCGTACTCGTACTCGAAAACTCAAACCACCAAACACGCGAAGTTCGCAACGCGTAACCCGTAATACGGAAGCCAGAGAAAAGAGGGCCGAGTTCAGACAGTAAGAGTAACAAAAATTAAAGCAACCATATTGGGCATCGAATAGTGCTTTCTTTCATTACTCCACTACTCCAGTACTCCAGTTATAGGAGGATTTGACGAACATGGAATCAATCCGCATTCCGCATTCCGCATTCCGCAATAAAACGATATACCCTGTGATAATGGCGGTACCGGAGGCGGTTAAGGATTTAACACCCAAAGAACGCGTCAAGTTTTTGAGTGAGCAGGCGCGGCGGGCACTGAAGATATCGGCAAAAAAAAGCCACGTGCCTCTCGGAAAAATGGAGCAAGATGAGCGCAATGCGCCCCTGCCTTTTGACGGAACCTACTGGTCCATTACCCACAAGACCGAATATGTCGCCGGTGTCATCGCTCCATCGCCAGTTGGCATTGATATTGAAAAAATATGCTCGCGAGCGACATCATTGTTTCAAAAAACTGCAACCACAGCTGAATGGGCGTTGGCGGATATGACATTAAAGACCTTTTTCCGCTACTGGACAGCGAAGGAGGCCGTACTGAAGGCTGCCGGCATCGGACTTACAGCGCTGTCAAAATGCCGTGTTATCCATGTGCCGGACGCGCAACACCTTGATATCGAATATGACGCCCGTACATACCACGTCCAGCATCATTACGTTGAGGACCATATTGCATCCATTGTTAAAAACAAATTTCAGGTTGAATGGACAATTGTCAAAACGCAACCCTAAGATATTAAGACCGATTGAAACATGATAAAAGACGGTCAATATCTGCTAAAGAAATTTCTGCATTTGCCCGAAAAATGTGATAGCACTTTGGAATCCTTTTTAATGGGAGAGGATGCTTTCAGTCGCTGATGTCTACTAGTTCGGCGCTTTTATTCTTGAGACCCGTTCACTAATTCTGCTTCAGCGCTCCTGGTCCGATAAGCGCCGTTCGATGACTTCATAACTAATTGAAATTAATTATAAATAGCGTGATCCGCCGGACGTAAAACACTCTTGATTTTTTTGACTTTTCAGCAGCGATACGATATATTTTTATTAGCAAATTGCTTTAAGCGCAGGTGCTGCAATAAAGAAGTGGGAGGCAAGAATGGAAGTTCTGGGTATTGATATCGGTTTTGGTTTCACAAAAGCCACCGATGGCAAAGAAACCATCATATTTAAATCGATTTTCGGGGATGCGTCTGAGATCCAATTCTGGGCCGATTTTGGTGATAGCATACCAACGGATCACATTCATGTGACCATTGACGGCAAATCTTATTTTGTCGGCGACCTGGCCGAGCAACAGTCAAGTGTACTCAACTTCACGTTGGACCAGGAACGACTGATCACCGATTATGTCAGAATACTGGCCCTGACCATCGCAGGGCTGTTTTTAAAAAACAATACACCGATCAATGTACCCATCAATGTCGTTTCCGGACTGCCGATCGGATACTTTAAGCAAAACCATGAGCGCTTTAATGAGATCCTGACCGGACATCACTCGATTACCTACCATTCCCATAACGGCGAAAAGTCCACCCGGGAAATTTATATTAATAAGGTGCGTATGTTGCCGCAGCCCCTGGGCAGCATCCTAAACTGCCTGATGGATGAAAACGGCAAAATAATCAATGATGAACTGGCCAATCAAAAGATCGGGGTGGTCGATATTGGTTTTCGCACGACCGACTTTACCATCCTTGATAATTTGCGGTATATTGACCGCGGCAGCCGTACCTTTGACAATGGTATTTCAAAGGGATTTGGTGTCATTTCAAATAAGCTCAGAGAAAAATGCGGCGTCACCGTCGAGCTTTACCGCCTGTATAAAGCCGCAGAGGAAGGCACCATAAAAATGCGCGGGCACGGTTTTTCGTTTGAAAAAATTAGGGATCAGGTCTATTCCCAGCTGGCATCTACTATCGCTAACGATCTTGACCGGCTCTGGGCCGACGATTGGGATATCGATTCTATCATTTTGACCGGTGGGGGCTGCCGGGAGCTGGCCAAGTACCTTCACCCGCTGATTACCGGCAATGTCATCCCGGTGGACAACAACAGCGACCCCCGCCTCAATAATGTAATGGGTTATGCTAAATACGGTAAATATATCTGGGGCGAAGCCGTCGCCGACAATCCGGCAGCCAAGCAAGCCGGCACTGAGCAGCCCGAAGAGGAATCCGAGCCGACAACCGATGCTGGTGAACAATTCGGCCAGGGTCGATTGTCGCGCGTCAAGTAGGGATATATAAGGATGGTGAATAGAAGCGTTCGTTTTACGCCTGCTACCATTAGCGCCGCCCGATAACGATTTTTTCTCCTTTCGGCTCAATCCTTAGACCGACATTTTGTAGCGTTCGGGTGAGAGGCCGACCGAATAAAAAATCAAGCACGTCTGCGTCTAATCCTGCCCGGGATACCACCAGCTTTCGAATTTCGCTATCAAACTGAATGAGTTCAGCAAGTTTTTGCCGCGCGTCGCCGGGCTTGCCGCTATTTATGGTTTGCACCAGATCCAAAACCGTATCGTAGTTACAGCGCTCCTGATGGTCTTTGATGAGATCCCACAGGCCCTCAATATCCGCCAACAAGTCCTCGCGTTTTAATCTCTTATGAGCATACAGCGCTTCAAGTTCCGCTGTATCCCAGCATTTCAGTGCCCGGCATTCAATCGGTCGATCTTCATAGATGGTACAGGCCGCTTGTGCTTGGTCATAAAACAAACAGGTCCAGCTGTTGCCTTGGCCTTTGATCTTGATGATATCAGAACTTGCCGGTTCCAGACATTGACGCACATTATCATAGGCCATTTCACCCTTGCGGATAGTATACAGGCATTTGGAAGGAATCACGCCGGATTCGATCAAGGCCTTGTCGGCCTGATGAAATGAAGGTCCGCCTTTTTGGCAGCAGGTGCCACAGCGCTTGCACGCCGAAATCGATTTTCCATCGGGTGACGTTGATGAATGCTCTGTCCCCGATTTTTTATCGCCTTTGGCAGGTTTCATGTTGAAAATATATCAAAGACAACATCAATTAACAAATGAATGTCGATCGCACATAAAAAAAGGGGATTTGATTAACCCAATGATTTGCATTATCATGAAGATGGATTTAGTCCAAGCATAATCATTTATGGCATAAAATAATGAAAAATCTAATTCTGCATACCGAACAAATCAAAAATAACGAACTCTTCCGCGAATTTGAAGTCGATCCCCTGATTCTGCCGATCATTGCAGAAATGATTAAGAGCCGGGCGTGTCAATTCCGTGAGCCGTTAACGATCAGCGTAAAGGCATTTAAGGTACGGGAACTCTACCAGGTGGAAGGTTATTTCCAGACCCGCATTCGTATCGAATGCAGCCGCTGCCTGAAAGATTTTGATACACCGCTGGCGTCCGACTTTGCTTTAACCTATACCAAAGAAGTGCCGGGCCTTATGGATGTTCTGGATGAGAAAGAGATCGAATTGAAACTGGAAGAAATCGGACTGCTGCATTTCCGTGGAGAAGAGATTAATCTTCAGCAAGGCATACAGGAACAGGTCGTGATGGCATTTCCCTTGCAACCCTTGTGTGCTAAAGACTGCAAGGGCCTGTGCCCGCGATGCGGATCGGACCTCAACCGGAAAGACTGCGGGTGTGAGCGTAAGGTCAGTTCTAATACATTTGCCGTCCTTAAAAATTTAAAGCTCGATAAAGCGTAAAGTCTGACGTCTAAGAGCGCTGACGAAACTATTTTTTTCTTACCACGAAAACACTAAATATAAGAATGCGTTAAAAAAAAATGAATTTTAATTTCGTGTTTTCGTGGTTATATTCTTCATTCTGACAGATAAATACTTCGGTTTTAGGTCGCGACCTTGTATGACAGACACCAAAAGATATAGCCGCCAAATCCTGAGGCACCCGGGCAAATTTATGTGGCGGGTGCTGAAGGGCTTTAAGCGCAATCAGGGTTTGCTTTTATCCGGCGGTGTGGCCTACAATACCCTGCTGTCCATCATCCCCATGATGGCCCTGATTTTAATCGGGTTGTCGCAATTTATCGAGCAGGAAAAATTATTAGAAATCATCATCAAGGAGCTGGAACTCATCGTCCCCGGTCACGCCGAAAAAATAGCCGCTGAAGTCGGGGCATTATTTCGATATCGCCAGTTTGTCGGCATTATCGGTATCGGCGTTATGCTGTTTTTCAGCTCCATGGCTTTTACCATGCTGGAAAACGCCATGTCGGTTATCTTTTACCATCGCATCAAAAAGCACCGGCGGCATTTTCTGATCTCGGCCATCATTCCGTACATCTATATGATTTTAATGGGCGTCGGGATTGTGATCATTACCGTCATTGCCGGTGTGCTGGACGCCATCGAAGGTGAAACCCTGACGATTTTCGGCAAAAGCTTTGGTTTTGAGTGGGCTTCCGGGATCGGGCTTTATCTGGTGGGAATGGTCGGTTTGATACTCATGCTGTCTTCCTTGTATCTGGTAATGCCTTTCGGACAAATCACCATTCGTCATGCCCTTTTAGGTGGGACCACAGCCGCGATTTTATGGGAAATTACCCGTCATGTGCTGGTGTGGTATTTCGCCAAACTCTCTCTGGTCAGCATTATCTATGGTTCTTTTGCCACGGCGGTCGTCATCCTGCTGAGTATCGAGATCGCCTCGATTATCTTGCTTTTAGGCGCCCAGGTGATCGCCGAATTCGAGCGCGCCACCGAAGAGCTGGCCCGGGCCGACAGGCAAAAAGCAGAAACCGGCTAATCAACCCAACCCATAACATCTCTAATAATCGACCAGCGCGGCTGTTTTTCTTCAGCACCCCGCCCTAAGATCCAATGGTCAAATAACTCTTCAACCAGCTTTCCTTTAACGACCACATCGACACTGCCGAAAAAGCTGAACGGGCCGGAAAAGATGAAATTGGGGTATTCCAACAAGGAAACCGTAGCGCCGTAGAACCAGCCGGCAAACAGAATAAACAACAGCATCAGCAGCTTGCCCAGATTCGGAAAATTAAAGGACACCGGCACGATAATATCAACCGAGGAGTCGATATCCGGATGGTCCAGCTTATATTGCTCAAAGAGGCTTTTACAATTCTGAATCAGCACCGGCAGAATGATGAACAGGTTCCCGGTGGTAAGGCCGGCCATCAGGGCGTCTTTGGAAACCCCGACGATATCCTTGTATTTAAAGGGATTGGCCGGGATGTACAGATCAACAAAGTCAGCAGTTTGACAAAGGCATCGCCGATGATTTGCAAACGTGCGCAGTCGTCGCCGAAGCAAAGACCCGTAACCACGCCCAGCAAAAGCCCCATCAAAATATTGGTGGATAAGCTGAAGCGAAATCTCTTTTTCGTTTCCGAGGCCATTCGACTTCTCCTGCTGGGCTGCATCGGTTTTTATTCTGCGGATGGATGAATCGGGTGTCATGCTTTCGGGCGTTCATCATCAGAACTATTGCGGTTTAATGGGTTGACTATTTATCGATATATTATTATTTTCGAGCTTTGCCAGCTTCTAATAGGTAGTGCTTGGATCAAAACTATCTAAACGAAAGCCGCTGCATATCTTACATATCCGGGGGGATCAAATATGCGATCTTTCAGAGATTGCCTGCAATTGAATAATGCCATTTCCCTTATACCTGCCATTCTGATGTCCATCGTTTTTGGCGGTTGCAGCGAAAAAAACGAATACGTCGAGCCACCGGCACCGGAGGTCACGGTCAGCAAACCGCTGGTAAAAGATGTCACCGAGTACCTGGAATTCACCGGAACCACCCGCCCGATCGAAGAAATCGAGATTCGGGCGCGGGTTGAGGGTTTTTTGGAAAGCGTGCATTTTGAAGACGGCGATTACGTCAAGGAGGGGCAGCTGCTCTTTATCATCGATCCCAGACCGTTCAAAGCGGCGGTGGAAAATGCCCGCGGCCGTCTGGCTAAACACAAAGCCCAACTCGAGCGTGCCACGAAAGAATACGAGCGCAACCTGCTGCTGTTTAAACAAAATGCCGCTTCCGAGGCCAATGTCGTCAAATGGAAAAGCGAGATGGAAGAATCCAGGGGAACGGTGCTTTCCTCCCAGGGGGCTCTGGACAAAGCACTTCTGGATTTGAGCTATTGCACCATCCGGGCACCCATCAGCGGGCGTATCAGCCGCAAAAAGGTGGATATCGGCAATCTGGTGGGCGCCGGGGAATTTACGCTGCTGACCACCATCAGAAAGCAGGATCCGATATATGCCTATTTCAGCATCAACGAACGTGATCTATTGGCTGTCATGAAAAGAGCCCGCGAAGAAGGGGTAACAGCGGAAAATCCCGATAAAATCCCGCTGGAATTGGGGCTGGCCAATGAGACCGGTTTCCCCCACCCGGGCCACCTGGATTTCGTGGATTCCACGCTCGATCCGGGTACCGGAACCATGCTGCTGCGCGGCCTTTTTCCCAATCCCGGCCCGCCCCATTTTTTATACCCCGGGCTGTTTGTGCGGGTACGTTTGCCCATCAATGAGCGCAAAAACGCTTTGCTGATCAGCGAGCGCGCCCTGGGTCTGGATCAGGGGGGTCGCTACCTGCTGGTGGTCGATAGCGAAAACAAGGTCGAGCAGCGCTATGTGGAGATCGGTGCCCTGCGCGACGGCATGCGGGTCATCAACGACGGACTGAAGCCGGAGGATCGCGTTGTGGTCAAGGGCATCCAACGGGCCATTCCCGGGGGCAAGGTGACACCCCTGCAAGGCGAGGCCGCGACACCTGCCAATGAAGCGCAACCGGCAAAAGAGTCAGAAGAGAGTTCTACCGACGAATCAAAGACATCTTAACCCAGGCAAATGTGTTAACCACAAACCCGCCCGCCTCGCCTTGCGGCATCGCATGGCGGGCGTGGGGCACAAAGAATAAAAAAGATTACATTTTACAAATACTTTTAAAACCTTTGTGACCTTCGTGTTCTTCGTGGTTAAAAACCGTCTCCGAACGGCAATCACATTATTGATAGCGACTTAGCAGGAGAAAGTTCGCGCATGATCTCAAAAGTCTTCATCGAGCGGCCCATTCTGGCCACCGTGTTATCTCTGGTGATCGTTATTGCCGGGGCGGTGGCCTTCGGTACGCTGCCCGTGGCCCAGTACCCCGAGATCGCCCCGCCGATCGTGCAGGTCAGAACCACCTATCCGGGCGCCAATGCCGTGGTTCTGGCCGAAACGGTGGCTTCCCCCATCGAGCAGGAAGTCAACGGTGTCGAAAACATGCTGTACATGGCTTCCACCAGTGCCAACGACGGCACCTATACGCTGGACATTACCTTTGCGGTGGGCACCGATGTGGATATCGCCCAGGTGCTGGTTCAAAACCGCGTCAACACGGCCATGCCCAAACTGCCCGAAGAGGTCAAACGCGAAGGGGTGACCGTTAAAAAGCGCTCGGCCAACATCCTTCTGTTCATTGCCATGAGCTCGCCGGATGAGCGCTATGACAGCCTTTTCATCCATAATTATATCACCCTGCGCATCAAAGACGAGTTGCTGCGCCAGAAAGGCGTCGGCGACCTCAGCGTCTTTGGCGCCGAGGATTACAGCATGCGCGTCTGGCTGGATCCCAACCGCCTCAAAGCGCTGAATCTGACCACCCAGGACGTGATCCGCGCCATTGAGGAGCAAAACGTTCAGGTGGCCGCGGGGCAGATCGGTCAGCCGCCGGCCCCTGCCGGCCAGGACTTTCAATTGAGTATCAACACCCTGGGGCGCCTTGCCGAGCCCGAAGAATTTGAAGATATCATCATCAAAACCGCCGAAGGCACCCGTGTGACGCGCGTCAAGGACATCGGATGGGTGGAATTGGGCGCCAAAAGCTATAACACCTTTTTTGCCAGCAACGGCAAAGAAGCCGCCGGCATCTCCGTCTATCCTTTGCCGGGCGCCAATGCGCTTGAAACCGCCCAGGCCATTAGCAACACCATGGAGCGGCTGGGTCAGGCCTTTCCCCAGGGGCTGGAATGGGACATTCCTTTTGATACGACGCTGTTCATCGAAGAATCCATTCAACAGGTTTATCAGACCCTGATCGAGGCCGCCATCATCGTTTTTATCGTCATCTTCATTTTCTTGGGCGACTGGCGGGCATCGATTATCCCCGGTATCGCCATTCCGGTGTCGTTGATCGGCACCGCCGCTGCCATGGCGGCCCTGGGTTTTTCCATCAATATGATCTCTCTGTTCGGATTGGTGCTCGCCATCGGGATTGTGGTCGACGATGCCATCGTGGTGGTGGAAAACGTCAGCAAAAAAATGGAAGAGGGGCTGAGCGGCAAAGAAGCCGCTATCAAAGGCATGGCCGAGATCACCGGCCCGATCATTGCCACCACGCTGGTCCTGGTCGCCGTTTTTGTGCCGACCGCATTTTTGCCCGGCATCTCCGGCCAGCTTTACCGGCAGTTTGCCCTGACCATTGCCACCGCCACCATATTCAGTTCCATCAACGCCCTGACCATGAGCCCTGCCATGTGCGCACTGCTGTTGCGCCCCCGGGATCCGAATAAGAAGCAAAATATCTTTTTCCGTGCCTTCAATCGCGGATATGGCTGGAGTGAAAAAGGATATGCCGGCATTGTGGGGCAAATGGTACGGCGTACGGCCTTCATGGCACTGATCTACGTTGGTCTGATTGTCGTTTCGGGCTGGAGTTTGCTGTCGATCCCCACCGGCTTTTTACCCATTGAAGACCAGGGGTATGCCATTGCCGCCTACCAGCTGCCGGATGCCGCCTCCCAGCAGCGCTCGCGCGAAGTGGTTGAAAAAATGGATGCCATCATTTCAAAGACGCCCGGCGTGCAGGACTGGATCACCATCGGCGGCTTTTCAGCCTTGGATGAAACCAATGCCTCCAACGCCGGTGCCCTTTACATTGTCTTTGAGGACCGCGCCAAACGCGAGGATGAAGGCTTACAGCAGGATGTGATTCTGGCAAAACTTCAGGGCCAATTTAATCAAATCCAGGAAGCCATGATTTTTACAGTCTTGCCGCCGGTGATCCAGGGCCTCGGTACCAGCGGAGGGTTTGACTTTCGCCTCCAGGACCGCGGGGGTGTCGGTCCCACCCAGCTCCAGCAATGGGCCCAGCAGATCGTTCGAGATGGTAGAGCCCAGTCCGGCCTAACAGGCTTGTATACGCTCTTTCGGGCCGATGTGCCCCAGCTGTTTATCGATGTGGACCGCACCAAGGCCAAAACCCAGGATATTCCACTGAACGACGTTTTCGGCACCCTGCAGGCCTTCCTGGGTTCCGCCTATGTGAACGACTTTAACAAATTCGGCCGCACCTTTCAGGTCAAGGTCCAGGCCGCACCCCAGTTTCGCATCCAGGCCGAAGATATCAGTCAGCTGGAGGTGCGCAACAACAGCGGCGAGATGGTGCCCATCGGCACCCTGGTGGATATAGAAAATACACTGGGACCGCAAGTCATGTTTCGCTTTAACCTGTACCCGGCCGCCA
>Ga0209536_100002131_pt1 | contig 32218 bp, 25 predicted proteins | sample DeeMarSeWOR28_12_FD_187461 | JGI IMG/M metagenome (GOLD analysis project Ga0209536, IMG submission 187461) | Marine sediment microbial communities from White Oak River estuary, North Carolina - WOR-2-8_12 (SPAdes) (version 2) | ecosystem: Environmental > Aquatic > Marine > Intertidal zone >... | reverse complement strand
AGCCGGGTGAGCGCATTTGCGAAGCGGTTAATGCGCTGGTCGTACTCCCGGTAAGAAAAACGTTGCATACCGTCCACGATCCCAATCTTTGTCCCATAGAGGGCTGCAGCTCGCTGGCGAAATTCAAGTGGAGTTAATGGCACTTTCATGCTTACAAATAAAGAGAGTAAGAGGCAAGCCAACTTGCCTCTTACTCAATTACACATCGACTAGATCTTAATCACAATCTGCTGGTTTCGTGATGCCATCCCAATCGATCCAGACATCTGGAAGCGGTGGAATCCCATCGATGCAAGCTTTCTGAACGCGGATCAGATCCAGGTAGTAAGGGATAATCGTGCCGCCTTCTTCATGGAGCATTTTCTGAGCCGCAATAAAGTGTTCACGTCGCGCATCCGGGTCTGTTTCGGCGCGGGCTGCATCCAGTAAGGCATCGAACTCGGGAACGTTCCAGTAAGATTCATTCCAGGAACCACCCCCACGGTAAATCTCGTTGAGGGCTGTATCAGCGAGACGCCCATTCCAGCAGGTGATCACGAAGGGTTCCACCATCCACTGCTCGGTCCAGAAACCATCCGCGGAGACAATTTGAATATTGACATTGATACCTGCCTGCGCAGCTTGCTGCTGGTAAATCTCGGTCAATGCCTCCCAGTCCTGGCAGATATTGGAAGCATACAAATCGATCTCAAAACCATCCGGGTAGCCAGCTTCCTCCAGTTTTGCCTTTGCACCTTCAATATCTGGTCCGAGATCACAATCGGTGAATACATTTGGATCGCTGGGCATGACGGCTGAATCGCAGGAAATCCTACCTGCTCCGGAGAGCGAGAGGTCCACCAGCTCCTGGCGGTCGACCACAAGGTGCATCGCCTGGCGCAATGGTAAATTGTCAAATGGTGGAATGTCAGTGCGCATGACAAGACCTGACCAGTCGCCACTCGGAACCTGGCTGATCTTGAATTGATCATTTCCCTCAAAGCGTTGGGCTATGTCCTGGGTAACACCCTGAAAATCCAGCTGCCCTGAAAGCAAGGCGGTTGTTTGTGCCTCGCCGTCGGCGATGCCATAAACCTCTACTGCGGCCACACCGGGCGGGCCATCCCAGTAGTCATCGTTGGCAACCAGGACAGTGACACCCTCCACGTCCAGCGTTTCCAGTTTGAAGGGACCAGAGCCCATGCCTGTCTCCAGGATGCTCGGGGTTGCTTCGAAGCTGCCTTCCGGCACAACCCGGGCGCGGTAATCCATGACACTCAGATCAAATAAAACGCTTGGCTGATTCAGATTGAACACGACAGTGAAATCATCCGGGGTCTCGATGCTGTCCACTATTTCGAAGGAAGTTCTCAAGATGGATGTTTCCGAGGTTCTCCAGTGATCTGCTGAGTATTTCACATCAGCAGATGTGAGCTGGGTGCCATCATGGAAGTAGACATCGTCACGCAGGTTGAATGTCCACACTGTGGCATCCTCATTCGTTTCCCAGGATTCTGCCAGCGATGGCTGCGGGGCCATTGAATCGAAACCCGGTTCAGTCAGGCGGTCGTAGATCAGAGAAATGGTTGGCCAGAAGCGGGCTTCATCGACCGGGTCCAGGTTCTCGTTACCACCATACTGCAGACCGTCGGTGAAGCGGAGGATGCCGCGTGTTTCTTCCATCACCTCTTCTTCTGTTGGTTCCGGTTCTGGCTCAGCAGGTTCTTCTGGTTCCGGTTCAGCAGGTTCTTCTGGTTCCGGTTCCACAGGGGCTTCCGTGGCCTCTGGTTCGGGTGCTGCTTCGGTTGGCTCCGGTGTGGCAGATGCACATGCAGATAACACCATGGCAGCAATGATCAACAAACCCAAGACCAAAAAAATTTTCTTCGACATTATGCTCCTCCTTACGGATTATCAATTTTTTCTTTTGTCCAAGTGCTAGTCAATCTCATAATTCTTAAAATCTTTTTCGCAACAAATCACCTCCTTTTTCCTAACCTCGAAATTAGGTTTATTTCATTCAGCCTTCTTCCGTTTCGGGCTTTGATAACTCGACATCTGCGGAACTGTTTACCAATACTGCAGGATCAACCTTCGATTTACTTCTTCCATTGAGGTGAATCAGTTCTCTACCTCTGCTCATCCGCACTAACTCATCGATGGGAATATGGCAGCGAATGCTGTGATCGTGGTCAGGGTCAATCTTCTGCCAGGGAGGTATTTCCTGATCACATATCTCCCCCAAACGATATGGGCAGCGACGCTGGAAAGAACATCCACTTGCAGGGGGAGCCAGTTCAGGGGTATCGCTGGCAAGCAGCTGCGGTTCATAGTCTGGATCAGGCACCAGGATCGCCCCGAGCAGGGTTTCTGTGTAAGGGTGGTAAGGTGGTGAATAGATTGCTTCGACAGTGCCTACCTCACATAAACGACCCTGGTAGAGTACAGCCACGCGGTCGGCGATTGCTTTCACGACTGCCAAATCGTGGGAGATGAATATATAGGTCGTATTCCGTTCTTGCTGTAAATCAGCCAGCAAATCCAGTACTGCTGCCTGCACTGACACATCCAGGGCGGATGTTACTTCATCACACAGTACAACCTGAGGATCTGCAGCAAAAGCACGGGCAATTGCCACCCGTTGTTTCTCCCCTCCTGACATCTGACCGGGGTATCGCAGGCGGTAGCGCCCATCCAGGCGCACACGCTCGAGTAATTCGATTTGTCTCTCCCGCCGCTGATCGCGATTCATCTTGGGGAAATATAATTTCAACGGCTGATCTAAGATTTCTGCAACGTTCTGCCTGGGGTTAAGCGAGGCATCTGGATTCTGGAATATCAATTGGATATCCTTACAAATACCCATGGGTCGCTTATCCACTCCGACAGATAAATCGAAATCCTCAAAAGTTATGCTGCCATCCTTGGCTGGCAACAAGCCAGCGAGGGTACGCACAATCGTTGTTTTTCCACTGCCGCTTTCTCCAACCAAGGCCAGGGTTTCACCGCGCTGGACTGACAGGGATATATCGCTGACCGTTGCTGGGGGTTCTGCTTCAGATTTAATCCTACTCATCAGGCCAGGGCGGTAATAGGAGATCTCCACCCCAGATAATTTGATTGCTGATTCATCATGCGTTGAACGTCCGATGGTATGAAATACCTGCTCCAATTCTTGGGTAAAATCCGTGGAAAGGACACTCTCCCAGTTATGACAACGAACCAGGTGATTTCCATCAAGGATAGCACGCAGTTCTGGAACCTCACTGGTGCAAATCTCCGTGGAGAACTTGCAGCGTGGTGCGAATGAACAACCAGGTTCAGTTCCGGGGATAGGCGGCTGACCAGGCATTGAGTGGGGAATGCCGGATAGTGTCAGGCGTGGAATCGATTCGAGCAAACCCCGCGCATAGGGGTGAGCTGGCGAGCGGAACATCTCGGCCACTTCGGTGTCTTCGATGATCTCACCGGCGTACATTAAAGCCACGCGATCGCTGACCCGGGCGATTACTCCCAGGTCGTGGCTGATGTACATCATCGCTGTGCCTGTTTCTGCAACGATATCCCGCAGCAGGTTGAGGATGTGGGCCTGGGTGGTCACATCAAGTCCTGTGGTCGGTTCATCCAGGATCAACATTTCGGGTTCAGCTGCCAACGCCATCGCAACCACCGCTCGCTGTTGCTGTCCACCAGACAACTCATGCGGGTACCTCTGCGCCATCGCTTCGGGATCAGGTAATCGCACCTGGGACAGAAGCTCAATCATCCGGTTCTCGGCCGCATCGCCTGAAAGATTTGCGTTTAATTCGATCGCTTCCGTAATTTGATTGCCAATCCGCAGTGTTGGGGTTAAGGAGTCGCCGGCGTTCTGCGGGATCAAAGCAATCTGGCGCCCGCGGATGGATTGTAATTCTTTTTCGGTCAGATTGAATATATCGTGACCCACAAATTCGACCGAACCGCCAAGCACCTGCGACCCTGAACGCAGGTAACCCATCATGGCCTGCCCGAGAGTGCTCTTTCCACAGCCAGATTCCCCGACCAAACCCAGCGTTTCACCAGGTTTGATCTGGAGGTTCACTTCCATGAGGACATGCACCAGTTTCTTGCGCTGGGTGTAGTAACCGATTGTCAGATCTTTTACATCGACAAGACAAGTGCTCATACAGGTGCCCCCTGGCTGCGGTCCAATCCAAGCGCCTTCGCGAATGCATCAGAAAAAAGGTTGATCCCGATAATCAACGTACTCAACATAATTACCGGGCCAAATACAGACCAGGGTTGGATAGCCATAATTTCACGGTTTTTGGCGATCATGAATCCCCAGTCCGGGGTGGGTGGCGCAACTCCAAAACCCAGGAAGGAGAGCGATGTGAATCCTAACAGCATCCAGGACCAATTCATAGAGCCATCGACCAACAGCACATCACGAACATTTGGCAACAACTCCCTGGTTACAATGGTGCGTTTCTTCTCACCTCTTGCCCGCGCAGATAACACGAAATCACTGGTTACGAAATCCAGCGTTGCTGCGCGTGCCACGCGGATGGTGAGAATCCCATAGGTGAAGCCAAAGGTCAAGGTTTGCACCCACATTTCAGTCCCCATGACGCTGATAATGATTAACAGCAACAACAACCAGGGGATCGAAAGTAGTGCGTCGACGACCCGCATGATTAATTCATCAGCTTTTCCATCAACCAACCCCAGCACGATGCCTAACAAGCCCCCCCAAATGACCGCGATGACGATTGCAATCATGGTTACGACCAATGTAACCCTCCCACCCAACATGGAGCGAGAGAATACATCGCGACCGAGTTTATCGGTTCCAAAGATATGTTCAGCAGATGGCATTTCATTTCTAATCTCTGCATTCATCTCATAGGGATCTTGCGGCACCCAGTAAGGAGAGGTTACTGCAATGATGATATGCACGATAATCAATGTTAATCCCAGCATGCCTGCCCAGGACCGGCGCAAATTTTCCCAGGTTTCTGCGAGTGGACTGCGACGTTTCACTGTTGTTGTGATTTCAGCAGATGGAGATGCTGTTGTCATTTATTCCTCCGAAGGCAGGGTCTAGGCAAATAACCAAAAAATATGCTGGCCTAATGTCCTCGTGCGGTTCTTAACTTGGGATTGAGAATCATTGAGAGAACATCGGCGATTAAATTAAGGGCGATATAGATCACAGCGAGAATAATGGCGATTCCCTGGACCAGAGCAAAATCGCGGTCGGTAATCGCAGTAATCATCAGCTGACCAATTCCCGGGTAGTTGAAGACAGTCTCGATTATGGCAACGCCTCCCAACAGCCAGGCCAGGGTCAGGGCAACCACATTGATGGTGGGCAGCATGGCATTCGGTAGGGCATGCTTAAAGACAATGCTCCAGTGAGGTACACCTTTTAATTTTGCCATCTGCACATAATCGCTTGTCAGCACATCAATCATATTCGTCCGGACCAGGCGTAGAATATGCGCCACCATGATTAACGTCAGCGTAATAATCGGTAGAACGATGTTCGGCAATAATTCAACAACGGGAACGTCCGTTGGAACCAATGTGATCGCCGGGAACCACTCCAGGCGAATGGCGAAAAAATAGATTAAAAGCGTTGCTGTTACGAACCCCGGCAGGGTCATGCCCACGATGGATGTAGTTGAAACAAACACATCCGGCCATTTATCACGCGTCAGACCCGCAATAACACCTAATACAATCGCCAATGGTATGCCTACCAGCGCTGCGGCGCTAGCCAGTACAACCGTGTTTCTGAACCGGTTGCCGATCAATTCAGTGACAGGCTTCTTCTTGGACAACGAATCCCCAAGGTCACCCTGAAGAAAGCCTCCCAACCAGGCCAGGTAACGCTCGTGGACTGGCGCATTGAGACCAAACTCTTCACGCAAGGCAGCTAAACTTTCCGGGGTTGCAGATTGCCCAAGATAAGCAGTTGCTGTATCTCCCGGCAATGCTTCCACACCCATGAAGACGATCAACGATATGAGGAAGAGTGTCACAAAAGCCAGAAATATCCTGCGGGTGATCATTGAAGCCATTTCTTATCTCCGCGACCTTATTGTGAAATCGACTTTCTTACCTCGAAAATTTAAATTTCCAATAATTGGTCTTCAACATTTAGATCTGCTAACGTTCCAGCGGGTGATAAACCATCCAGATAAAGAATCAAAGAGTTGATGGATTGATTAAGGGTGTCATCCGATTTCTCGACCCCGAATAACACAGAAGCTCCGATCATCCCCGAAAAGATCATCTCTGTCGCTCGGTCTGTGTCTATGTCTGTACGCAATTCCCCCTTTTCTTTACCCTCTTCCAGGAGATTTTTCACCATCCTTTTTAAGCCCATGAATCCTTGAGCAACCTCGTTCATCAAATCGGGGCGCTGGTCATCTAATTCGACTGAAAATGTGACGAAAATGCACCCCCCGGGGAAATTTTCGTAGTCTTTAAGATATCTATCTCTGTAATTGATCAGGATCTTCTTTATTTTCTCTATTGGGCTATCGATTTCATCCAGACCAAAAAGTACTTTTTTCCTCCAGATACACTGGGCGATGGATAAAACCTCGTAAAATAAATCATCCTTGCTTTCGAAATGATTGTAAAATCCCCCTTTGGAGGTCTCTGCAGCTTCCATGATATCCGAGATGGACGTGTTGAGATAACCCTTGGTTGAGAACAGTTTCATCGATTCGTGGTGAATCCTGTCTTTAAGACTCATAGAGGGGATCCTTTGGCAAAGAGACCGACCCGTCGGTCTCATAAGCATAGCATGAAATTTTGGTGTTAATCACATTACATTTGTCACATAGAAAATATGACATTCGTCTAATTTGGTCTTGAATATTTCCGATATTCCGTAAATTTATGCCCTGCTTGTGTAATATTACGGGAAATCTCTTGGGACTAAAATTCCTGGGTGCCAGAGTTTTAAATTCTGTGGGATCATGTAAGCCCGTCCAGAAGCACAGCACCCGGGCAATAGGAGCCTGAAAAAATGAAAACCATCCAGGAATCATTTGACGTTGTGGTTGCAGGTGGAGGAACGGCGGGTCATATTGCTGCGCTCCAAGCTGCCAGAGAAGGCGTGACCACCTCGGTTATTGAAGCTGGCAGCATGTTAGGCGGGGCGATGACATCTGGTGGGGTATACATGCCAAACCACTTTTTCAGCCCGCACGGACCTGTTGTGCAAGGGATACCCTGGGAGCTTTACTCCAAATCCAAGGAGATTGAAGGACTCGATATCCCTGATTATAGAAAACGGAGGCCGGTGGAATCACCCGGTCACTACAGTTATATTAATATACCTATTTATGCCGCCCTGGCAGAACAGGAAGCCTTGAAAGCCGGTGTGGTTTTGCACTACCACGAATTCATATCCAAGGTACAAGCCACCGGTAATTATTGGGAAATAACTTCCCTGGGGCGTGGCATCCAACGCATCACGAAAGCCAGAGAGATCATTGATTGTTCTGGAGATGCAGATATCGTAAGGCTGCTGGGATTAAAAATACTTAAACCGCAAAAACCTCAGCCGGGTGCACTCCAATACAAGTTTGAGAATATTGAATACGAGCAAGTTTGGAAGGAAGAAGTTCAAACCATATACGAAGAAGCCATGCAGAAAGGTGAGTTGCAGCCAGGGGATTTTGCCTATGCCAACATGGAGCCTTTTAAGTACTATCTCGATCACGGCGGTCACAACGCTACCCATATCTACGATGCGAACACCTATGATGCAGATGGTCAAACACGGGCAAATATCGAGGGACGTGAACGCATGCTACGCATGTTTAAATTCGTGCGAAACTCAATCCCGGGCGGAGAAAGGGCAGTATTAAAAATGATGGCTCCCCATGCGATTGCGCGAGAAACCTTCCATACCGTGGGTGAATATATCATCACCAGGGAGGATTTCATCAACGCAGTTGAATTCGAGGACCAGATCTGCAATGCCTTCAATTACATTGATATGCACAGCCAGGAGATCGGTTGTGAAGTCGAGTACTTGGAGGATGATAAACTACTACCCAAAGTTCCATTCCGGGCATTGATCCCAAAAGATAGCCGCCGGATTACAGTGGCGGGAAGGAATGTATCGGCTAACAGGGTTGCCTTTGCAGGCATCCGGGCGCAATGCACATGCATGGCGATGGGCCAGGCGATGGGAGCTGCCGCTGCCCTGGCGGTAAAGCGAGGTATTGCCTCACGGGAAATTGGCAGTCAGGATATTGTCGACCTGACGGTTGATCACGGTGCTGTTCCGGTTTAATTTAGAAAAATAATCATTTCCCATCCTGATTGGTACGGATTCCATTTTCAGGTCCAAAGTTTCCTTACCAATATTTTATTTTCCCTTCAGGTAAGCAATTTAGATGTGCGGGACATAAATCCCCTGTGCGTATGATTAATAATGTCCAATTCCAATTGACAAAGATTGTGAAATAATGTATTATTTGCGTAATTCAACAGACAGACCGGTCTGTCTTATAACAGCTAAAATCGGCCACTTATGTCGTTAAAACAACAGATCACCCGAGAATCTTTACGACTATTTTCACTTAACGGTTTTCTCAACACCGGGATAAATGACATTATTGCCGCCGCGGATACCTCGAAGGGGGGCTTTTACAACCATTTCTCCAGCAAAGAACAACTTTTTTATGCGGTCCTGGCTGAATCACAGACTCTTTGGCGAGAGAGAGTGCTGTATGGACTGCGCGAGATAGATAGTCCCACTGACAAGATTGTTGCGATCTTAAATAATTACCGAGATCGCTACCTTTTAGATGCAGAGAATTTTCCAGGTGGTTGCATATTTATCACTTTTTCTGTCGAGCTCCATGACGCGCTACCCCACTTGATGGAGGAGGTCAACAAAGGGTTTATTGGATTTAAGGCACTTCTGGTAAGACTTCTGGAGGAAGCCAAAGCGGATAACGAAATTTACATCGATACTGATTCCGAGGCGGTGGCTCAAACAATATTTGCCGGTATGCTCGGTGCCTCGGTCCTGTATGGTGTGGAAAAAGATGATCTCGTTCTTGACCGGGCCGTTAATTCGCTGGTTGATTATGTTCAGCAGCTCAAATTCGCACATTTTCAAGAACAAAACGTGTGATTCATTCGCTGATTCGTAATGTTTTATTCGACAGAATCCTCACTCAATTACTCGTAAACGTAATTCCAAATAGAAAAAGATAGGAGGTTGCAGGCAAATAAAACCAGGATAAACATTCAACTAACCAACCTCTCACTCTGTGGAGGTTAATCGTGCAAAAAATATTCACAAAATTTATATCACGATAAGGAGATGGTCATGGCCACAGTACAGGAACTTGAACAGGGCTTAAACAAGTACTTCCGTCCACTCACCTTCCCACTGGCGATCAAGATGCTTGCTTCGGAAGATGAGATCCCGGAGCGAACCCGCAGACCAATGGAACACCTGGGAAAGAAAGTTGCCATCTGCCAGGGGATCGGCATGGCACGCAAATACGGGTGGGCGATCGCCATGGGGAAAGAAGACATGCAATGCTCACTTGGCGCAGCCCCCTTTGGCTTTTTCAAGGATATCGATTTTTACAATGAGGGCAACCTCTCAGCCGGGATGTTCACTGGTTCTGTTGAACTAGGTAAAACCCAGGAGGATCTTGTCGATCGTTTTGGCTATGGCGAGTATAAGTACATCCTGGTTTCCCCTTTGCAGTTTACGACTTTCGAACCTGATCTTTACATGGTTTACGGAAACCCGGCCCAGATCATGCGGCTGATACAGGGAACGTTGTACAACGAAGGAGGGGCAGTTCACTCATCAGCCATGGGTCGCCTGGGATGCGCTGCGATCATCACTGTAATCAAGGAAGATAAATGCCGTTATATCGTGCCAGGCAACGGTGACCGCATTTTCGGCATGACCCAGGATTACGAAATGGCGTTTTTCATCCCCCCCTCCAAGGTGGATAATTTGTTGGATGGCCTGCTCAAGACACATAAAGCCGGTGTACGCTACCCAATCACCAGCTTCTTCGACTTCGAGGGCACATTCCCACCTTCGTATCGTGAACAGATGAAGATTTGGGAAGAGGGTGGTGAATTATGACCCAGGAATTCACCGGAAAACAAAGGGTATCCGCAGCTTTCAAGAAAACGTTCACTGATCAAGACCCTGAACTTGATCGCGTTCCTGCATATATTTTCACCGGTGCCTGCAATGCCAAGCTGATCGGTGCCTCAGTTCGGGAGCTACTGCAGGATTACAAGGTCTTCACAAAAGCCCAGATTGCAGCCTATGAGCGCTATAAACCCGACATCATGATCATGATGTGGGATTTGAGCATGGATATAGAAGCCATGGGCAACGAACTGCGCTACCCGGAAGACGGCATGAGCGTGGTGGTCAAGGAATTCCTGGAGGATAAGAGCAATTTCAGCAAATTGAAGGTACCAGATCCTAAAAACGATGGTCGCATACCAGGATACCTGGAAGCTTGTGTAGAAGTAAAAAAGGCAGTCACGGATGCCCCAGTCTCGGGAGTAATCGCGGGACCCTGGACGATCGCCATGGGATTGCGTGGTGCCAATGACCTGATCGTGGACACAAAAATGGACCCGGATTTTGTTCACGAACTGATGAAGATCAGCGTTGAGGCAACGAAGCGTTTTACCGAAGCGTTAAGCGAAATTGGAATTGGTGTTGGCTACTCAGAAGCACCGGCATCCTGCAACCTGATTTCACCAAGCATGTACCGCGATTTCGTTTTTCCTTATCACAAGGAGCTGGTGTCTTACTTCAAAGAGAAGAAAGTTGGGGTCGGGATCCACATCTGTGGCAATGCGAACCCCATCCTGGATGATATGGTCGCCACTGGTGCCAGCAACATCAGCGTTGATTCTGGGACCGATCTCGGAAAGGCAGCCGAAGCGGCACGTGGTAAGGCAGTCTTGATCGGGAATGTGCCCACAGATTGCTTCCTAGCAGAAAACAAAGATGTCATGCGCGAGGCTGTTCAGCATTGTCTCGACCAGGTAGTCGATGACAGCGGTTATATCCTTGCACCAGGCTGTGAAGTACCCGCAATCGCCCCGGCAGAAAAGATCGACTGGTTCATGGATTTAGCTGCTGAACTTGGCTCGGTTCAATAACCGGTTTGGTGAACGATCCTGGTCATCATGACTGCCCCGTTCCTTATTCACGATCCGGATTTTGGCTGCTCAGCATTTTTCAGAACCAGAACAGAAACCTTACTGTCATCCTGGACATGGAAGCGTGAGAATTGATGCAGATCAAAGACCCTGAGGCACTTGGTTTCTCTTCAGACCGCTTGCTGCGTATTAACAGGCTAATGGAGAGCTATGTTGAACGCGGTATGCTGGCAGGGATTGAAAGCTGCGTTGTACGCCATGGACAACAGGTCCATCGTGAATCCTGGGGGTATCAGAGTTTAGAGACGATGACCCGCCTCTCTGAGGATTCAATCTTCCGCATTTATTCGATGACCAAGCCGATTACTGCCGCGGCTTTGATGATGCTGTGGGAACATTCCTTGTTCAACCTGACCGATCCGGTCAGCTGGTATCTACCGATGTTGTCGGATATTAAGGTCTGGGGCAGCGGTGGATCTCTTGAAGACCCGTTGCGCCCGATGACGATCCAGGATTTGCTGCGCCATACAGCTGGGCTGAGCTACGGGGGTTATGATGATTCAGGATCTGAGGTGGACAAGCTGTACGATGAGGCAGACCTGTTTAATAAACAGATCAGCAATGAAGAATTTACAGCCCGGGTGGCCAGCTTGCCGTTAATGTACCACCCGGGCATGAAGTGGCATTACAGCGTCGCCAACGATATTCTCGGTTATCTGGTGGAAGTATTGGCACACAAATCGCTGGGAGATTTCATGCAAGAAGAGATTTTTTTACCGCTGGGGATGGTGGATACCACATTCCACCTTGAGCCATCGAAATTGGATCGCTTCTGCACCCTGTACGGGAGAACTGAAACCAACCAGCTCGGAGTTCTCGATTCACCGGATACCAGCGTATTTCTCCCCCCGGTTACACTCCATGCTGGTGGCTCCGGCCTGGTATCGACCACGGATGATTACCTCAAATTTGCGTCATTCATCCTGAATAAAGGTGAGCTGCATGGCAAACGGTTACTCGCTCCGAAGACGGTTGAGCTGATGACCACCAATCATCTCCCGGAGGAATTGCTCCCAATCTCCTACGAAGGCATGGAACCGATGCTGGGCATGGGATACGGCTTGGGATTCGGGGTTATGCTCGACACTACCCAGGCAGGCATGATGGGATCTGTTGGTGACCATGGCTGGGGAGGCTACGCTGAAACCTATTTCTGGATCGACCCGCAGGAAGACCTGATTGCCATCCTGATGAGCCAGTACCAGCCATCGCAAACTTATCCTATCCGCAAGGAATTCAGGACCGCGGTTTACCAGGCCCTGATCAGGTGAGAGCCACAATGACTGAAAAACCAGAGAAACCCAAGACTAAGAAACCCAGATTGATCAGTTTCCGCATCCGGAAATCACCTTACTTCGCAGCCACAGAGCGCTACGGATGCCGGGCATACACCACGTATAACAATATGTACTTACCGTTGGTTTATGAGGACCTGGTCAGCGATTACTGGCACATCAAGAAAGGCGTCACTCTGTGGGACGTCGGTTGCCAGAGACAGGTCGAAATCATCGGCCCGGATGCGTACAAATTCCTCCGCCACCTGACCCCCCGCAACCTGACAAATTTCCAGGAAGGCCAGTGTAAATATCTACCCCTCACCACGCCGGGAGGCGGCATCCTCAATGATCCAGTCTGCTCAAGGCTCGGGGAAAACCATTTCTGGTTATCCATCGCCGACCGGGACATCCACCTCTGGGCAAGGGGCCTGGCGGTGGGATACGGGATGGATGTCACAATAAGGGAGCCAGATGTATCACCCCTTGCTGTGCAGGGTCCTAAATCCTTCGATGTGGTCGCGGATTTGTTTGGTGGATGGGTGCGTCAGCTGGGATATTTCTGGTTCAGGGAAGTTGATTTTCATGGCATTCCCATCCTGCTTGCCCGGTCAGGTTGGAGCAAGCAAGGCGGTTATGAGCTCTACTTACGGGATGGTAAATTCGGTGACCAGCTTTGGGAAACCGTGATGGAAGCTGGTAAACCTTATGATATCCACCCCGCTACCCCATCTTCGATCGAACGGGTTGAAAGTGGACTGCTGAATTATTGGGAGGATGTTACTGAAGGTACAAATCCGTACGAAGTTGGCCTAGGGAAATTCGTCGACTTGGAGCAAGAAATTGATTTCATCGGGAAGGAATCACTCAAGGAAATGAAAGCTGCCGGTATAAAGCGTAAATTGGTTGGCTTGTGGATCCATTCAGAACCGATGTACCAGCAGGCTCAACCGTGGCCGTTGGTATATGATCACGAAGTTGTTGGAGAGATCACCAGCGCTGTTTACTCGCCCGATCTGGACAAGAATATCGCCTATGCGCTTGTTTCAACTGGGTATTCCAAAGCGGACACAGAATTGTTCGTCGATATGGATGGGGAAATGGTTGATTGTAGGGTAACCCGGTTACCCTTTATCGATAACCGGGATGTTCTATTTAGTGGTCTGGGAGCATCGTAACCTTATCTCGATTAAACAAGCAAAGGACTGATTCGCAATCAATAACTTGACATCAATAGAAAAAATTCATCAATCAATCTCAACAAGGTCTAAGGAGGCACAAAATGATCGACTTCACATTCACCGAGGAACAAGAACTATTTCAAAAAGCAGCCAGAGAATTTGCCGAAACCAAGATCGCTCCCCATGTACCCGAAATGGAAGAAAATGATGAAACCTGGGATCCGGTGATCAAAGAGCTGTGTGAGGGGGAAATGATGGCTATCACTATACCCGAGGAGTATGGTGGTTTAGGCCTGGGATATACCGTGCGTATGATCGCACTTGAAGAAATCGCCAGGGTGTCTGTCGCTACTGCAATGATGATGCAGGTTGGTGGACTAGGGATCGACCCGATCATCCTCTTTGGTACAGATGAACAGAAGCAGAAGTACCTGCCTGGTTTAGCATCAGGAGAGCATTTCGCAACCGTGGCGGTCACAGAGCCAACAGGCGGTTCTGATCCGAAAGGCTGTCGAACGACCTACCGTAAGGAGAATGGATCGTATGTTCTCAACGGCCGCAAATGTTTCATCACCAACTCGCACATTGCAGATGTACAGGTAGTCTTGGCCATGGACGAAGACAATCCCGAGGCTTATTCAACTTTCATCCTCGAGAAGGGCATGGAAGGTTTCGAGCCCACCCACATCGAGCATAAAATCGGCATGCGCGGCTGCAACACCGGTGAGATCGAAATGAAAGATTGCGAGGTTCCTGCTGAGAATCTGCTTGGTCCAGAAGGCAAAGGAATGCGGGTATCGATGACAGCCATCAGCGAGTGTGGTCGAGCGGGGATGATTGGCTGTGCCCTCGGCCTGCAGGCAGCCTGTCTCGAAGCGGCCGTTAAATTCGCCAACGAGCGTATCCTTTATGGCAAACCGATCAGCAAACTGCAGGCTCAACAGTTCAAGATTGCTGACATCAAGATCGATCTGGAAGCCGGCCGCCTGCTTGGATACCGTGCCTCAGCCACACACGATAAAGGGGAGCGCGCCGGGAATGAATACGCAGTGGCAAAATACTTCACTACCGAAGCAGCCCAGCGTGCTGCCAAGATCGCCGCAGATATGCATGGTGGCTATGGTTGCATGGAGGAATACGCAGTCACCCGCTATGTGCGTGATTCCTTTGTGCTGGGTCCATCTGCCGGTACATCCGATATCATGAAGGTAATCGTTTCTCGTTGGGCTCTATCATAACAACAGAGATTCGATTTCCAGAAAGAATATCAATGATGCGTGGTCCCTATGCTTAGGATTGTGGTATGTGTTAAAGCAGTCCCAGAACCAAAGGCTGCTGAAGATATCAAGATTGATCCTGTCACCAAATCGCTAGCCAGGATGGAGGTCCCGCTGGTGATCAATCCCCTGGATCGCAACGCGCTCGAAGCTGCATTGCTAATTAAAGAACACGATGAAGCGCATATCACTGTGATCAGCATGGGACCACCACCTGCCGGGGACATCGTCAAGGAATGCCTGGCGCTTGGCGCAGATCACGGAATATTGTTAAGCGATCCAGCTTTTGCAGGAGCTGATGCATTCGCCACTGCCTACACGTTGGCCATCGCGATCAAGAAGATCGGACAGCAGGATCTCGTCCTCTGTGGTCGGGCAAGCAGTGATGGGGCAACAGAATGGGTTGGCCCAGAGCTGGCAGTATTCCTTGACCTGCCCGTTGTTACGATGGTGCGGGAGTTCGCTGAGACCGAAAACGCCACCTGGCAGGTAAAGGCAGATATTGAGCATGGATATCGCATCGTGCAGGTGCAGTTACCAGCCGTATTCACTGTCACACAGGATCTCAATGTCCCCCGCACACTGAGCTTTTCCGGGATCATCAAATCCAGGAAAAAGGAAATCACTACCTGGTCCCTGGAAGATCTGGCCATACCGGCAAATTCGGTAGGACTTGAAGGATCGCCAACCATCGTGTCAAAATTGGAGTACGTAGAGAGCAAACGCGAATGCCAGATCATCGACGGCACCCTGGAAGAGAAAGTAGAGCAGTTGATCTCAAAATTAATTGAAGCGGGTGCAATATGATCGGTGATGATCAAGATCTCTTGTGGGTGATTGCTGAACAAGCTGGTGGTGAGATTCTCCCTGTATGTCTTGAATTAATTGGCCATGCGCGAAAGCTGGCGATTGATCTGGGAGCAAGGGTGGAGGTGATTCTCCTTGGGAGCAAGATTGATCACCTTGCTGGCAGGTTGATCTCTGCCGGAGCGGACCTGGTTTACCTGGGAAATGCCCCTGATTTTGAACCATATCAGCCTGAAATATTTACAGAGAGCATTACATCTCTCGCCATGAGAAATCGTCCACAGGTAATCTTGATCGGATCTACATTCATGGGACGGGAACTAGCCCCCTTGCTGGCCGCAAAACTCGGAACCGGTTTGACAGCACATTGCACGAACCTGGTCTGGGGTGAAAATAGGCTACTGGAGCAGCAGATACCTGCCTATGGCGGAATCATGACCATCGTTTGTCCTGAAAAACGCCCGCAAATCGCCACCGTTGCCCGGGGAGTTTTTCCGATTCCGGACCTCGAAGAGGAGCGAACAGGTGAAATCGTGCCAGTCGAGATCCCACAGGGATTGGAAACCCGGGTAAAGACTCTCAAGATCGTCCACTCCGAACCAGAAGGTGTTCCATTAGAAACTGCGCCTTTGGTCGTTGCCGGTGGAGCGGGTGCAGGTTCATTCGAAGGCTGGCAAGAAATTCAAGAACTGGCTGACACCTTGAAAGCTGCTTTCGGTTCAACACGACCGGCGGTCGATGAGGGATGGACTGATCTGGAAACGATGATCGGTCAGAGCGGGAAAATGGTTAATCCTGAGGTTTATATAGGCATTGGTTTATCCGGAGAACAGCAGCACATGGTAGGCATCTCGGGTGCAAAAACCATGATTGCCATCAATAATGATCCAAAAGCACCGGTGTTCGATCAGGTAGATTACGGAATTATTGCGGATTGTCGGGTTTTTGTGCCAGCCCTGGTAAGGAAATTAAAAGAATTGAGAGAATCCAGCGGGAGTGCAGCACATGACGTTTGACCGTCTATTAAATCCGAACAAGATTGCTACTTTTGGGGGTGCAAATGCCGCTGAAGTGATCCGCCAAAGCGAGCTGATGGGTTTCCAGGGAGAAATCTGGCCTGTGCATCCCAAAAAAGATGAAATCCTGGGACGGAAGGTTTACCGGTCAGTTAAAGACTTGCCTGGCAGCCCGGATGCGGCTTATCTCGGGGTCAACCGCTACCTGACTATCGACATCATCAAGGAGCTCGCCGCCCGGGCTGCCGGGGGAGCGGTCTGCTATGCGACAGGATTTGTTGAAGCAGGCGAGGAAGGCGCTCAACTCCAAAAGCAGCTTCTTGAAGCTTCAGGGGAAATGCCCTTGATTGGGCCAAACTGCTATGGCATGCTCAATTACCTCAATGGAGCCATGCTGTGGCCTGACCAACAGGGTGGTAAGCGCGTGGAAAATGGTGTGGCGATCATCACCATGTCGTCAAATGTCGGTTTTAACCTGACCATGCAACGTCGTGGTCTCCCTATCGCTTACATGGTTTCTCTCGGCAACCGCTTGAAATTCGATTTACATGATGCGATAAACGTATATGCAGCCCAGGAACAGGTAACTGCCCTAGGCCTGTTCCTTGAGACAATGCCAGACCCGCATGGCTTTGAACAGGCAGTAAACTTTGCACGCCGGTTAGGAAAGCCTATCGTAGCCATGAAAGTAGGGCGATCAGATGTTGCAAAAAAAATGGTCGTATCCCATACTGCTTCACTGGCAGGTTCTGACGTCCTGGTCAATGCCCTGTTTGAGCGCCTCGGGGTGGCGCGGGTTTACTCATTGGAAGCGCTCATCGAAACCCTTAAGGTCCTGCATGTACTTGGTCCGTTGAGCGGCGGACGTATCGCTGCGGCAAGCACATCGGGGGGTGATTTAACTCTTCTGGCTGATGGTATGCGTCCACCTCTGTACCTGCCATCACTTTCCGAGGAAGTGACCGGGCAACTGCGGGAGACCGTCCATGAGCGGATCGTGGCTGCAAATCCTTTCGATTTCCAGATGTTCGATTGGAATGATGAAGAACAGAATACCAGGAATTTCAGCGCCTTGCTGGCGCAAGAGTTCGACCTGGCAGTATGCTTACTGGATTATCCCCGGGATGACCGCTGTGATCAATCCACCTGGAACGGGGCAGAGCGAGGCTTCGTCAGGGCAGCCCAGCAGACCGGCACCAAGGCCGCCATCATGGCGACCTTCTCAGACACCATTGCCGAACCGGTCGCTGAACGCCTGCATAAAGATGGCGTGGTCATGTTGGCTGGGATAGATGCAGGCCTGTCGGGGATCAAGGCAGCAGTCGATATCGGGATGCGCTGGAGACAGCCCCAAAGCCCACCTTTGTTGGCCGCATCAGGACTGGAAAAACGGGAACCGGCGCGCGTTTTAGACGAGGCAGAAGCAAAAGTGCTCCTCACCAGGGAGGGTATTCAAATCCCAGAAGGACAGGTTGTGAGCAGCTATGAGGGTGCAATCGCGGCTGCTGAAGACCTAGGTTACCCGGTGGTGGTAAAATCCCTTGGCCTGGCTCACAAGACGGATACTGGGGGAGTATGGTTGAACCTGCAAAATGCAGCTGAAGTCTCTGAAGCGATAACTGCCTGCTCCAAAATTTCGAAAACTTTCCTTGTTGAGGAAATGATCACTGGTGTTGTAGCAGAGCTGATTGTCGGGGTCGCCCAGGATGAACAGTTTGGTCCATATTTACTGCTCGGTGGCGGTGGCATCCTGGTTGAGATGCTGAGAGATACTGCATCCCTCCTGCTTCCTACTTCCCTCGAAGAAGTATTTCATACGCTGGAAAAACTAAATTGCGCTTCCCTGTTTCATGGTTATCGAGGTGCACCTCTCGCTGATCTCGACGCAACCACAGACAGCATCATGAAGATTGCCAATCTGGTGGAGAGAGATCCACTAGGTATCGTTGAGCTGGATATCAATCCCCTCCAGCTGCTCCCAGAGGGAAAGGGTGCAATTGCTGCCGATGCGTATATCAGCATAAGAATGTAAACCAATCCATCGAGGAACTCGTCATATGATATCCAGAGGTAATCAGATCGAGAATCGCATCATTGAAAAAGCCCTGAACCTGGGTGCTTCCCTGGCAGGGATAGCCGTGATTGATGACTTGAAGAAATCTCCTTCCTTCGAAGCCTATGCGAATAAGCCTTTCTATGAATCATACGAACCCGATCATCCAAATTATTTTAAGTTCGAGGGATTTGACTGGCATGAGGGGCACAAATCTGTGCTGGTTTGGGCGTTGGAGCACCCCGAATCGGAACCCGCTCTCGATTGGTGGAGCATGAAAGTACCTGGATTCACACCGGGAAACCGGATCATGCGCAGGCAGTCGAAACAGCTGCGCATCTGGTTGCAAGAAGAGATGGGCATTGAAGCCCTATCGCTTCCATACCAGATTGAGTTTGGTGGAACTTTGCTTAAAGACTCTGCCGTCCTGGCTGGCCTAGGTGTATTTGGTAAACACAATTTATTAGTGACACCGCAATTCGGCAGCCGAGTTCGCTTGCGGGGTATATTCATGCAAGCCGAACTTGAACCAACCGGTCCGCTCAACTTCGATCCATGCGAAGGTTGTGGAATGCCCTGCCACGCCGTATGCCCCAGGGAAGCCTTCCGCAGTGGTTCCTTTGATCGGTCACTATGCAAGCTGGAGAATGATCAGCGCGACGCAGATTGGGAAATGCTTCCAGGAGAAATCATGGGCATCGAGGAAGAAAGCGCGGTTGTCAAACCCTGCCGCTTCTGTGAACTTGCCTGTCCGTATGGCCATTGAAATTTCCACCATCCATGGCGAAATCCATACACTGAACTGCACCAATAACAACACCTTTCCTTAGCCAACCGAGCTTTCCCAGGATGCAGGGAGGCTATTTCAAGCATTCTTCTTTGCATCATTTAAAATTCATGGTATCTTATTCCCCATCCATTGAAGGGTTCGTGCGGATTTCTTCAACCAGGTATGAACCCATCCAGATAGTTTTCCACCAAGTATTCTTTCTCTAAGTGAGGTGATCTTCACATGCCGCGATACATTGCAGCAATTGACCAGGGTACCACCAGTACACGCTGTATCTTATTCGATCACGAAGGCCAGATCTGCGCAGTTGAACAGAAAGAGCATCAGCAAATTTATCCCAAGCCGGGATGGGTGGAACATAATGCAATGGAAATCCTGGAAAACACGAATGAAGTTGTCCGTGCAGCGTTGTACAAGGTTGAGGCATCTTCTGCGGATATCGCCGCCATCGGCATAACCAACCAGCGCGAGACGACCATGGTCTGGGATAAAAATAGCGGTGAACCCATCTACAATTGCATCGTCTGGCAAGATACGCGCACCGATTCAATTTGCGACCAGCTTGCGCTGGATGGCGGAAAGGATCGTTTTAACCCTCAAACTGGTTTACCCCTGGCAACGTATTTTTCAGGACCCAAGATTAAATGGATCCTGGAGAATAACCCTGGAACTCGTGAACGAGCTGAGGAAGGAGAACTGCTCTTCGGGAATATGGATACCTGGATCATATGGAACCTGACCGGGCAGCACGTCACGGATGTGACCAATGCCAGCCGCACCCTGCTCATGGATTTATCCACGTTGAACTGGGATGGGCAGATACTGGACGAGATAGGAATCCCAGCTGCGATGCTGCCAGAGATCCGTTCATCCTCTGAAGTTTACGGAGAAGTAAGCGCAGATTCACCCTTGCGAGGGGTACCCGTCGCAGGTGATCTGGGTGACCAGCAGGCAGCATTATTTGGCCAGACCTGTTACAGCCCAGGCGAAGCGAAAAACACCTATGGTACCGGTTGCTTCATGCTGATGAATACCGGCACGGATCCAATCCCCTCCAACAACGGATTGCTGACTACACTGGGCTACAAGATCGGGGATGCGCCTGCTGTATACTGCCTGGAGGGCTCGATCGCCATCACCGGGGCCCTGGTTCAATGGCTGCGTGACAACCTGGGCATGATTGAACAATCAGCAGATGTGGAAGCATTAGCCAGAAGCGTCGATGATAATGGCGGCATTTATTTCGTGCCTGCTTTCTCTGGTCTGTTTGCCCCATATTGGCGCAGTGATGCGCGCGGCGCGATCCTGGGAATGACCCGCTTCATAAATAAAGGACATATTGCCAGAGCAGTTCTCGAAGCCAGCGCCTACCAAACCAGGGAAGTACTGGAAGCCATGCAGGCAGATTCGGGTGTCAGCCTGAACACCCTCAAAGTAGATGGAGGCATGGTATACAACGAGCTCCTGATGCAATTCCAGGCCGATATTCTGGGCACCCCGGTTATTCGACCAATGATCACTGAAACGACTGCCCTGGGAGCAGCGTATGCGGCGGGGTTAGCCGTCGATTTCTGGAAGAACCTGGACGAATTGCGTGCCAAGTGGGGACAAGACAGGCAATGGCAACCTCAGATGTCTGAAGAAACCCGCAACGAACTCTATTCCGGTTGGAAGAAGGCTGTTTCGCGCACCTTTGATTGGGTTGATTAATCGTCGATGAACAGGCAACAGATTCTGGAAAATATCCGTGAGCAACCCGCTCTGGATGTACTCATCATCGGTGCCGGGATAAACGGCACCGGTACCTTCAGGGATCTCGCCCTTAATGGTGCAAATGTGCTCCTGATCGACAGGGCTGATTTTTGTTCTGGCGCTTCAGCCGCTTCTTCGCATATGGCACATGGCGGTATTCGCTACCTGGAGAATGGTGAGTTCCGCCTGGTTAAAGAAGCTGTCCAGGAACGCAACCGCATGATCGAAAATGCGCCTCACCTGGTTCGCCCTTTACCGACAACGATCCCAATTTTCAAATTCTGGTCCGGACTGCTTAACGCGCCACTCAAGTTCCTGGGTTTACTGGATAAACCTTCCGAACGCGGTGGCCTGGTGATCAAGATCGGCTTGATGCTCTACGATGCGTACACCGCCTCCCAGGGCACTGTTCCCAGGCACGTTTTCGAGGGACAGGAAGCCTCCCGACAGAAATACCCCCGCCTCAACCCGGATGTCAAGTACACGGCCACATATTACGATGGGTCTATCCTCAGCCCCGAACGCTATTTGATCGAACTGTTGCTGGACGCCGAGGCGGAAGGAGCGCATGCTCGAGCTTTGAATTACGTCCTCGTGCAGGCCATCGAGGGTGACCGGGTGGTTCTGAAAGATAAGTTAACGGGTTCGCTGATCAAGGTATCCCCGCGTTTGATCATCAACGCTGCTGGACCCTGGATTGACCAGGTAAATTCTGATTTAGGTATATCCCAACGTTATATCGGTGGCACCAAAGGTTCCCATCTGGTACTTGATTCTCCTGAATTGCGTTCGGCGATTGGTGATCATGAATTTTTCTTCGAAAACAGGGATGGACGCATTGTGCTCATCTTTCCGTTTTTTGATAAGGTGATCGTTGGAACTTCTGATATTCCCATTGAAGATCCGGATGCTGCCCGTTGCACGGATCAAGAAGTCGATTATTTTATCGATTTTATCAAACACATCTTCCCTGACATTATTATCAATCGTGAACAAATTGTGTTTCGTTTCTGCGGAGTCCGTCCACTGGAATACAGCGATGCGAAGACGACAGGCCAGATCACGCGCGATCACAGCATCAAGGAAGACAGGCTGGGAGATATCCCCGTGTATTCATTGGTGGGAGGTAAATGGACCAGCTACAGGGCTTTCGCTGAAACCACGACCGACAAGACACTGGCTTTCCTGGGGATAGATCGCCTTGCTAACACGAGGCAGCTGCCGATCGGTGGAGGCCTGGATTTTAATTCTGTGCGGGACACTTCACATGGGAAAACAGCCTTGTTTGAGCGATATGGCTCCCGCTGCAAGGCAATCACAGAGTACCTGGGAGAAAACCCGCAGCCGCTCGAGCACTATCCAGGCATAACTTACGGAGAAATCTCCTTTCTGTGCCAGGAAGAAAAGGTTGTCCACCTGGATGACCTGATTCTCCGGCGAACTTTGCTGGCCTTTTTAGGCGATCTTCACCTGGATCTGATCACAGAGCTGGCCGCCATCCTGGCGGATACCTGGGGCTGGAACAAATCCGAAACTGAATTAGAGATAGATAGAACTTTAGATATCTTGCGAGATCAGCATCAAATCAACCTGTAAAGTATACAAAAACCAAATTTCTCCTGCCATACCAGAAGATTAATGAACGCTGTTAATCGTCTGGCAACCCGAATGCGTGCCTTCGATCATGCTAGAATCTGACCATGGTGAGAAATCGCAGTCTAACCATGATCCTAGTTGTATGCCTGGTGAGTATCTGGCTGCTGGCAACCCCTGTCTCGCCACAAAGTGCGCAGGCTCAATCAGGTGAGGTGTCTCGCAGTGATCTGATCCTGGCGATGAACACACTGCGTGTTTCGCGCGGCTTATCACCCATGATTGAAGACCCGATCATTAATTCAGTCGCCCAGGCTACCGCTGAAATCATGGCTGCCAACCTCATGTCCTGGCACATCGGAGACGTGCGCGGCCGCATCACCGCTGCGGGTTACGGTGGTGGTGCGAAAGTCTTCGCCACCGAAAATTTTGCCCTCGGGTGGGGCAGCAGCATCGATGAGATCATGCAAGCCTGGGCTGATCCCGAACATATGCGCCCTGCGGTCAATCCAGCGTACTGCCATGTAGGTGCCGGCGTGGCACCAGCCGCAGATGGCCGCGTCTATTACGTGCTGCAGGCTGCTTATATTTCCGGCAAAGCCTGTGGCGAATACAAGCCCCCTGCTGGGGCTGGATCTGGATCTGGGAATGAAGAAAACCCGGCTCCTCCGGTTTCACAGATCATCATCCCGGTCCAGATCGCCGAACCTGATGATCAAGGCAGGATTTACCATACCGTCCGATCTGGACAATCTTTTTGGTCTATTGCCGTTGCTTACCAGATTACTATCCGGGACCTGGAAATCTGGAACAACCTCTCGCGGGAGAATGGCCTTGTTGTGGGACAAGAGCTTTTTATCCCTTCCAGCGATACGGAAGGTTACGCCACGCCTACCCCGGTAGGCATGGTGATCCTGGCAACGCCAGACCAGCAGGGAAAGATCATCCATGAAGTTCAACCCTACCAGGCGCTGATCACCATTGCAAATGCTTACCAGGTCCAAGTCCAGCAGATATTAAACCTGAATGGTATCCTGGCTGAGTGGCCGTTGCAAATCGGGCAGGAACTGCTCATTGACCCAGGAAATGTGACACCCAGCCCGACTCCACGCCCGTTAACTCCGATCGAGCAGCTCACCCCGGGCAGCGATGGCAATTTCTACCATACTGTCAAGAGCGGTGAGTACCTGGCATGGATTGCCGATCTTTATCAAATTAAGGTCACGGATTTGATAGCCTGGAACAGTTTGGCGGAAGGCTCAGTGATCATACCTGGTCAGCAGCTGCTGCTGCGGGTGACACCCCCGGCAACGGAGACACCAATCCCGGTTGCGAATACCCCCACCGCATCCAGGACGCCGGTACCTGCCAGCCCAACCTTCACTGCAAAACCGGCAACCCCGACTCCCAGCAGAACCGCAACAGCGACTGTGGAAGCTACTCCAAATACCTCAGGTATTAATATCGAATTTGTGATAGTTTTGGCTGTTGGTGGAATTTTAGTGCTGGGGTTGGTCATTTGGCGGAGATCGATCCACCAAAATTCGGATGGCGATCAAGAAAAAGAAGAAAGATGATCCTTCTGGAGAGAAAATGGATTTAGACGACCAGAAATTCATACGTTTGGCGATCGAAATTGCTCAGCGAGCACGGGACAATGGCAACCATCCCTTTGGCGCTTTACTTGTCGATCAAAGTGGTCAAATCCTGGTGGAAGCCGAAAACTCCGTTGTGACGAGCAGCGACAAAACCGGGCATGCAGAAATCAACCTCCTCAGGAAGGCTACATCAAAATATCCTGCTGATTTCCTGGCTGGATGCACAATATACGCCAGTACGGAACCATGCGCCATGTGCTGCGGGGCGATCTTCTGGTCCAATATCAGGCGTGTTGTATATGGTCTGGGTGAAGAGCAGCTCTACGAGCTGGTTGGTTGGGATTCGGAAGAAATACTTCTGCTGCCCTCCAAGGAAATTTTCTCCAGAGGCCGAAAAGCGATCCAGGTTATTGGTCCCGTGCTTGAAAATGAAGCTGTTGCGGTGCACCGAGATTTCTGGCACTCATGACGTAAACATGGGGAAATAGGTTCATCTTGAAACAACCTCTCAGTTGTATGCCAGCCTGTTCAATTTTTCAACTCTTTTCTCTATCCCCTCCTGGAAAAAAAGTGCGAGTTCCAAGTAGACAAGACTTCTACTAACATATTTAACCATCATATTCTTTAATCCAGCTATACCATCATGGTCATGTTATATATCGTATCACTGGAATGACCTGGTGACGTGGCAAACTCCGGGTTCGCGGAACGGGGTTTTTACCTTTTGGAAAGATCGAGCTGGCAAATGAACTGTTTGGTCCGATCGATCAACGTGAGAAACATATTTTTCTAGGGATCAAACCCAGGCAGAGGAAACAAGATTACACCTATTGCGTTTATCCAGTCCTATTATGGAAACGGTTCAATCCCGGGGGATATGCCGATTTGTTGCATAGATCCTCCGATGGGCTAACTCCCATGCTAAACTGGAAAATAAAATAACGGAGCTGGCATGTAGATGCCAGCTCCAGATATTATCTAAAAGATCTTCCCAGTTTATTGATTAAACTTATTTGACAGTAGCGAACAAGATCGGGATTTGGTCACCGGTCAGCTTGGCATTGATAATTACATCAGCATCTGCCGGCAGGTCTACTGGACCCAGGGTCATGCTGGGCAGTGGTGTGCCATCAGGTAGGCTGACGGTAATCGTGTAGGTACCTGCACGTAAGGAGGTATCCACGACATCGCCGTACATAAATTCAGGAATTGCCAGGTTGCCATTGATGTAAACATTTACCGGAAGTGCCTTGCCCAGACCCAAGGTTCGTCCATCGATGCTGTGGCGAACCCGGACGTCGAAGGTACCATCACTGGCTTTAGTTTCCAAGGACTCTGAAGCTTTGACCTTCAGGACAGGAGTGTCATTGTCAAGGCGAGCATTGATGGCGACATCAACACCAGCAGGGATTTCGACTGGTCCTACCGTCATACTTGGCAGGGGTGTGCCGTCGGTCAGGGCGACCGTGATTGTATACCAACCTGCTGGCAGACTGGTGGAGATTCTCTCACCAAATGTAAAATATGGGATAGCCAGGTTGCCATTTATATAAACATCTACTGGCAATTCCTTGTCAAGACCGAGGTCTTTACCGTTGATCAGGTGGGCCACATCGACATTGAATTCACCACTATTTGCCGAGGCTTGAGGAACGCTGAATACACCAGCGAAGAGTAATGCAGCGAGTATTCCTAAGATAGTCCAATTTTTGCGGGTAAAAATGTTCTTCATGATTTGCTCCTTGTGAGTGATTTATTCTCTGGGAAGGATTTGGTTTTTCCAACCGTATTGGTCCATATAATACCATATGTCTAATTTTTGTCAAGGTATTTTACACTATTTGTAGATTAATATTTGGTGAGAGGAATGCCAGCCACCTGGCCAGACAACAGCCGCTAGAATGGTCCGTAGGACCTACCCTGCATTATCGCGTGAATATATCCAATGCTCCCGGCCAGGTGGCTTTGCATGATTTCGAATTGCTTGGTAGTTGTTGCGTGAAAGGTTTTATTTCTAATCAGAGCAGGTTTTCAAAGTAAAATTGCGATACCATCATGCATTGCTTGACGATTGACGTACCAACCAACATTTTCACTCATTGCTTTGATGCAGGGATGATCCTCATTCCTGAACATGAATATAAGTATGCGCGGATGGAGAATCTTGGTTAATGGAGAAGCTGAAATTCCGCTCCTTTCCGGGAATAGCCTCTCCATTTTGGAACTTGTACCCGTGGGAAGCTTCATCCATTGATTAATATTCAAATCATCGATCAACCTTGAAATACATCGCCAGATCCTCCTCTTCACCGGTTGTTAACGTCGTCCTGTTCTCCACTTTCTGGGCATTGCAGATATTCTTTGCCAAGCTGGGGTTTAATGCAGGAGCCCTGGTGCTCCCCTTCCAGGTGATGATCAACATCATCGCCCTCGTCGTCTTAACCATCTTAATCCTGCCCCGGCTCAGCAAGCAGCTTGTCCAGCTTGCAAGCCAGCAGCGACCTCTATTCTGGAAGCTCTACCTTGCGAATGGCATCCAGGCCGGGCTTGGTACCAGCCTGGCGATGATCGGGATCGCGCTTACGGATGCCATCAATGCCGGATTCCTGGTCAAATTCACTGCCGTTACAACCATCCTATTCGCCTGGATCCTGCTTAAGGAAAAAATGACCCTCCTGAAGTTAGCTACCATGCTGCTCATGATCAGCGGGGTATACCTGCTTACCACCAAGGGCCAGGCTTTGATACCCAGGCCGGGAGATATCTTCCTGATCGCAGCCTGCATATTCTGGTCCCTGGGTTCAGTAATGGTGCGAAAGTACCTTAAAGACCAGCCCCTGGATCCTGATGTGGTCACGATGCAAAAGCCCTTGGCCAGCCTGCCGGTTTTACTATTGTTTATCGGCCTAGTAACCGTTTACACAAATTTCTCCGCTACACCTGATCCATTATTCAGATGCTGCAGCATGAGGCCTGCTGATTTTATTTACGGTGTGCTGACTGGCATCTGCCTGGCAATGGCCTGGATATTCATCTACCGCACTTTGAAGGTCTCGACCGCCTCCTACCTGACATTGATGTCGATGATGACACCGGTTCTGGTCAGCATCCTGGCGATCATTTTCCTCGACGAGTCCCTGTTGATGATCCAGGCTATTGGCGCAGGATTGATCATCATCTCTGGTGTCGTGATTTATTACAGCGACATGGCGTATGTATAAAACATCAATCTAGAAACCATCTCCCCCATAATGGCAGAGCCGCCTCGGCGAGGCGGCTCTACATGATTCCGGGTACGAGAGACAAAGCTCACAATTTGTTATTTCATAACTCAATCCACCCCAAGTCGAGCTCTTCCAATTTTTCGCGCTTGGGGATTCCACTTTCGACATCCCATCCACAAAACTCGAAGTACTTATCAATCGCGGCATTGACCTCATCCCTATCCAGCTTCCAGCCATCACTCACACCACCTTTTAGAGGTTTGAAAAGCTTCTCGGGCAGCACATCCGCCTTTCGATCGATGCCTTCCCGTGCATTAAACGCACGCATCATGTTGAGTCTCCGCTCCCCTACCGTCTGCAGCTCATCAAAACTCACGTCTTCCCACCCGGTTACAGCGTGAACCAGTTTGAGCATATCTTCTGGCCCGTACAATTGCCAGGCGGGACCATACACGAACTGGCACAGGTTCAGGCTGTCCATTGCACTGTACATGTGCTGAGATTTCATCGCCCAGCGAACTTTCTCATCGCCTAATGAACGCTCTTCCTGCTCTTCTGTGAAGCCCAGGACAGCCAGGCGGTCTTCGTAGAATTCAAAATCCCCTTCGATCGCTGGATCGTGTTCGTGCGATTGGTGATCAGCACCGAACGGATTCGTGGCGTAGATCACGGATAAGGTTCGTTTAACCTGTGGCATGTGCGCGGGCGCTTCCTGGCCTTTGAAAGTGATCAGGTATTCTTCTGTTCCTCTCCCGATTCGCTTCGCAGCGCGTTCTGATCCCTCCGCCAGGAGATCACCAAATCCTTCCCTCTTGGCGATTAATTCCGTCAACTGAACCATCGCATCGGCATTGCCCCAGGTGAGGTCGATCCCGCCAGTATCCTCCAAGGTTAGTTTGCCCTCATTGAAGGCTTCAAAAGCCCACGAGATAGTCGCACCACAGGTAATCGTATCTATCCCATATTTATTGCATATCTCGTTTGCCTTGCTGATCGCAGCCAGATCATCCACTGCACAATAATTCCCAAAAGTAGAGGTTGTCTCATATTCGGGACCACCATAAAGAGGATCAACTTTGTACTTTCCTTCCGTGATTTCAACGACCCGTTTACATCGTACCGTGCAGGCGTAACAAGTATCCCGGCCCTCGCGATCCTGTTTCCCTTCTGCTGTGCCTTTCAAGATCGTATCGTACATGGTAGTGCCATCAATGGCTTCCCAGCCGTCAAACACACCGCTGTTGTAGTTGTAGGTTGGCAAAGTACCGGAGGTCTGGTTGGAACCGGTCGTTTCGGCAGTGCCATATTTTGCCAAACCCGAAATATCTGAATCCTCGAGATTAGCTGCCCCCCACCGGGCAAGCTCGTTGAGTGTTGCTTTATCAGCCACGCTGGGTCGATTTTTACCGCGTACCGCAACAGCCTTCAGATTCTTAGAACCCATCACTGCACCCATCCCGGTGCGTCCATTGGCGCGGTTGGACATGCTGAAAACACCTGCGTAGCGCACTCCCTTCTCACCAGCTGGTCCGATCTGCCAGACCTCAATCTTCTCATCACCCAGCTCCTCCCGGATGGCGGCCTCGGCCTCCCCGGTTATCTTCCCCCACAAATGGGATGCATCCCGCAGCTCGTATTTGCCATCATGAATCCACAGGTAAACAGGTTTTTTAGATTTTCCCTTGAAAACCACCGCATCGAATCCAGCAAACTTCATTTCTGCGGGAAAGAAACCTCCACCCTGGGAATCTCCAACGCCGCCCGTTAGTGGTGATTTTGCTGCTGCGGTCATGCGGCTCTGGCCAGAAATCGCGGTTCCCGTTAGTACGCTCAACGCCATAACGAGCACATTCTCAGGACCGAGAGGATCCGCTCCAGGTGGCAGGTCTTTCAGGAGATAATACATGGCCAGTGCGCTGCCCCCCATGTATTTTCGATAGAAAGCTTCCCCCGGTTCCTCAACGGTCAGCAGGCCTTCGGTCAGGTCGACGTGTAGAATTTTTCCATTGTAGCCGTATGGCATTGCTTCCTCCTCGAATCTAGTTTGTCTCCTCGTACAACCGGAGTGAGCTTCCTCCACTTATGGATGAAAAGATCTTGATTTGATCACCGTCCAGCAGTTTGCGGTTGTGATCAGTCTCATGATCTCCATTAACACTGATCACAACCCGGCGGGATATCCCCAAGGCTGCAAGCAGATCGCCTATCGTTTCTCCTTCCTCCATTTGCCACAAGGCATGTCCTTCAGCTTCAGGAGGTAGCTTCTCTCTCAATATTGAATAAAGCTGTAAATTTACAACCGGCATATGACAATACGATAGAGATTAACTCCACTTCTTCAAATGACTTCGCAAATATGATTTATTTTGTAATGATAGCAACCCGTTTAATCTTACCATCTATATATGATACCCTGTTTCAAATTACTAGAGACTGCAACCCTACGCTTGATATCCAAATATGGTAATTTCTATGCCAACCGTACTCCTTGATGATTCAATGCAGCCTGTAGATGACTGATGTCCATATCTCCAATATTTACTCCATCTTTCAACGAAATTGCAGCTGCCACTCCTGCTCCCTGCCCGGTCACGGTGCAACACATCATGCTGCGCAGGGCGGCATGGGCCATTTTATCGCTTGAGACACAGCGCCCGGCAACCAGCAAGTTTTCAACGCCATGAGGAACTAGAATGCCAAAAGGGACCTGGAAATACCTTCCGGTGGTTGGCAACACCAGGTGACCATAACCATCCAGGAATTCAGGGAAAATACCAATTGAATCATCGAATTTGGCTTCATTGAGTACATCATGTCCGGTCAGTGAGTACCTGCCTATGATCTTACGGGTGTCCCTGGTACCCAGTGTCATCCCAAAATTACGCAAGCTTGCCTTTTCAAATCCAGGGACATAGCGGCGTAAAACCTCGATAGCCAGCATGGCTTGCTCGCGTCCATCCATCTCTCCGCGGGTCAGATCCCATACATCGGTACCATCATAGCCCAACATGTAAACCATGTTTAAACCGATCGCTTCGCCCGATTCAGTCAGTCTGCTCCAGGTGCCACCAACGCTTTTCAGATCGGCAGGTACCAGGCCATCTGCGCGTGCCTGGTTGAAAGGCTCCTCCAGATATGGGCTGAAAAGGTCATCCTCTTTTCCCGTTGTCTTAATATCCCAATTTTCCCCCCAATCAGAAAAGGTTTTCGGATGCTCACGTACATATTCGAGGAAGCGTTCAACATCAACCCCTGAGCAAGAGAATAACACCGTGATCCCCATCATCTCATCCTTTGGAAACTTGTGAAAAGGCGCTCCACAAAAGGATGCGATATCGGCATCTCCAGTTGCATCGATCACCCGTTCAGCCAAAATCGCGCCACGACCTGATTTACTCTCGGTGATAATACCCTTGATCGTATTTCCATCCATCACGGCATCGACTGCATAGCAATGTAATAGGGGTTGAATCCCGGCTTCGAGCACCATCCTATCCGCCAGGGGTTTGAATAATTCTGTATCAACCAGGTTGCTGTTCTCAAAGGGGGTATTTTGAACCTGCCCGATCTCAGCCGCCCTTGATTCAAACTCTATGCCAATCCCCTCGATGTCCGTCGTACCACCATAGCGGTACCAGGCTATGCTGTTTACACCTACCTGGGTGAGCACACCTCCAAAACACCCGTAACGCTCAACCAGCATGGTTTCAACGCCTTGTCTGGCAGCAGATATGGCAGCAGCCAATCCACCAGGACCGCTACCAATGACCAGCACATCCGTTTCTGTAATGACGGGAGTAGATTTTGGGGATTCCTGGATATATTTCACAGGTGAACCTCGCAGTGATTAATTTTCGAGAAATCGCACCACCGGGATTTCTCGGAGTTTACACCAATAAGAAATTTTCAGCAACTAGTTTGCGAATAAACTTATACCTTTATATTGATCGTCATTATTGCGGCTTCATTGATCTCCCCAGATTGGGGAAGTGAATAATATAACTTCAAGGAATGAGTCTATAATTTTGTAGGGTCTGTTTAACCACCATCCATATTTCCGATGAAGGAGAGGGTTAGAGTATGACGATTGCCGCAGATTTATTTATGAAATTTGGCGTGGCACTCGCCATTGGATTCATGATCGGATTACAGCGCGAGTTTGCATTTCGCGGTCGCCAGCAGGAGCTGCTGGCTGGTGAACGCACATTCGCACTGATGGCCCTGGTAGGCGGGTTATCAGCGATGATCGCTGATATTCTTGAATCAGCACTGGCGTTTATTGGAGTTATCTTCCTGGTTGGAGTTTTTACTGCCGTTGCATATTTCATTGATGCCTGGCGAGGCCAGGTTGGGTTAACAACAGAAATAGCCATCCTGGTTACCGTCCTGATCGGGGCACTTTGTTACTGGGACTACCTGGTATTGGCGGCTGCCCTGGG